>Ga0209348_1000229_pt1 | contig 31075 bp, 40 predicted proteins | sample ETNvirenome_2_30_FD_184065 | JGI IMG/M metagenome (GOLD analysis project Ga0209348, IMG submission 184065) | Marine viral communities from the Pacific Ocean - ETNP_2_30 (SPAdes) (version 2) | ecosystem: Environmental > Aquatic > Marine > Oceanic | place: Pacific Ocean | collected 2013-06-22
TTTAGGATCTCTTTTTTTTGCCATTACCTATAACACCTTTTAAAGTTTTAGCTTGTGCAGCGTGTGTTTTAGATGCTTTGTTAAGACCCTTAATAACTTTTTTTATTTTTGCTTTTGCTTTTTTCATATTCTTACTTTATATTTATCTCTCCAATAGTTTTGTCTTTGAAGTAATCTAACTTTATATTCTAGATCACTAATACCTAGTATTTTTTTAATAAAAGATATCATTACTTATATCCTCCACCTGCAGCTTTGTATCTTTTAGCTAGCATCTGGGCTTTTCTTGCTGACCATTGTCCAGGCTTTCCGCCCTTTGATCCAGCCATGATAGAGTTAAACATACGTTTTCTCATACCAGGTTTAGTATAGTTGCCTGCTTTATTTACTGTGCTTTTTTTCTTCGCCATCTTTTATCTCCTTATAATCATAATCATAACTGCCTTCTTCATTTTCATCAGTTATCCATTTTGATGTGTCTTCCACAGACCATATCCTAGTATTAACTAATCTATGGATGAGAGGTTTGCTTGGATCTGCTGCCATAGAAGGATCAAAGATCCTTAGTCTATTGTTGGGTTGAATTGCGTAATTACCATCATCTAATTCTATTACATGGCCACACTTATGTTGATCTGGTTTTTCTGCATAACCAAAATCTAGCTCATTGTAGTCACCAGCACACCAATCAATTGTAAATAAGTATGTACCTTCTCGTTGTTTCTTTCTTCTAGAAGTATATATCATTTTACAACCTTGTAATTGATAAAATCTAGTGACACTTATGTTGTAACTAAAAGAATCCCATAACATTAATTCATTTAGTGGTAGTTCTTTTACACCAGGTTTTTTACAAAATGCTGATATAGGTGCTCTCCACCATATACCACCATCTGTCATCATGTAGTGAAACAAAGGTACTTGTTTAGGGATAGATGTAAAACCAAATACCACACATTCAAAGTATTTATCGTGTGAATCTTTTTGATCCCTAAGAAAGTTACCACGAACATAACATTCTATTGGTGGGATATTAGCGTTAAGATACATTAGTTAGCTAAAGGGTTAGAAGATTTAATTTTAATTTCTTCTATCTGTATTTTTAATAATTCTATTTCTTTTTCAACTATTTTTACAGATGAATTATCATGTGTATGGTCAAAGTCATGACTGTGAGAAGTATCTTTATTCTCTAGTGCTGTAACTTTTTCTTCTAATACAGCTATTTCTGCTGACCAATCTTTACCACCAGATGCTCCCTCTAATGCATCTAGTTTAGTTACAATCTCACCATACTTTACAAAGCCACCACCTATTGCTGCAATAACTCCAAGTAATGCTGCTACACCTGCTAGTTGATTTTTTATTTTATCCATTTTTTAATTGCTCCAGTTCTATTAGTATTTGTTTCTTTTTAATATCTATTTGATTTAGTTTATCATTTACAATTGCTATAGGATCTGTAGATATATAACTACTTAAATTTTTATCAGTATATAATTGTCTTAAATCCTGTATTTGTATTTGATCTAAATAAATATTTTCACTTTTATAGAAGGGTACGTCATAAACATCAAGAGACACTTGGCTACTTGCCATAGCATCTAACTTAATAATATTTTTAATTTGTAAATTCTTTGAAATATCTTTAATATCTTTATCAACTTTGTCCATAATTTTTACTAGATTAGCTTTGATTGTTTCTTTCGATTGTATATTTTTTTGCTTTGAATTACTTTCATTCTTAACTTCGGCAGTCTTAGTAGTTTTGCTATTGGGTTCTTCTTCTTTTTCATTAGGTTCCTCTGCCATTTTTGTAGGTGCTTCTTCTATTATTTCCTCTTCTGTAAATTCTTCTTCAATTGTTTCCTCTTCCATTACTTCTTCTTCAATCATAGATTCTTCTTCCATAACTAATTCTTCCATGATTTCTTCTTCCATAATTTCCTCTTCCATTGGCATTTCTTCAACAGCCATTAGAACAGGTTCAAAACTAATCTCTTCAAATTCTTCTGCTACTTCTAAAGTAGGCTCTTCAAAAAAAGTTATTAACTCTTCAAATAATTCTTCAATAGCTACAAATTCTAATTCTTCAAATACTTCTTCAATGTTTTCAAATGCTTCTTCTATTTCTTGCACGATAGAAGTTTCTATGACTGCGTCATCATATGTCATAGTTACAGATATATTATCTACATTAGGACCACCTAAAGTTGCAGGTGCATTAGCATCTGTTGCAGATATATTTATATTACCTGTATAAGATCCTTCACCATTATAAATTAATCTATCTGTAAAATTAGCACCTTCGATACCTGTTGTATCAGTTCTAATTGTAGTATTTGATGCTAATATATTACCTTCTTCATCTTTAATAGTTAATACATTTGTAAATGTATCAGCATCACCTGACCCACCCCAACACCCAGTGACATTGCACTCGCCATTTTGTACTTCAATTGTTGAATCTAATGTAATACCATTATCCAACATATTTTGTGTAATAGTATCGGAACTTAAATCAAAGTCTTGATTAATAGAACCACTATCACCAAACTCTAAATCATAATTACTAGGAACATTATTTAATTCACAGCAATCATTTAATACTTGTACATCACCAGAGGTAGTCCAACTATTCGCATTACCAGTTTCAAAGTTACCATTGGTAATTAAATTACCTGTAGTTATCTCTTCAGCATTTACAACAGTAAATAAAAATAAAAAAGCTATTAACCATTTCATTCTAATATAAGTTTTTTAATTGACTTTGATCCGTCTATGTTAGATTCTAACTCAGCCATTGATTTTATACATTGATATTGTACTGATTTTTTTGAAGTTCTCATTGCAACTCTTTTTCCTTTGAGACAGTTGGACATAGACTCTTGTATTCTATGTTCTTTAATTTCTCCGTTGACAATCATAAGTAGGGCTATAATTAACTCTGGCATTAGTGTGCTCCATTTGCTCTAACTTTATCTTTTAATACTTCAATATCTTTTAGTGCTTTATCTAATTGATCTCTTAAAAATTCTATATTGACTTTGTTAGTCATATTCATCTCTTGAGTCTCTTCCATTTTTTCTACTGACTTATAGAGATCTTCTAGTAAAAAATGCTGCTCTTGGTCCACAGGTACTTGTTCAGATTTTTTAAGCAAATCATTTTCAAATAATTCTCTTGATGTCTCTAGAGATACTAGCCTTGCAGTTAATTCTGTATATGCAAATACACCAGCTGCAACTAAAACTATCAATGAGGCAACTGTTTTCATCGGCATCTGCACAGCTGCTTGTTCCGATATTTTTAAAGGTTTGTTACTCATCTTTCTTTTTATTTTTTTTAAATAATTTATCTATCCAAGATGTCATTATATCTAATAAATCACAAAATTTATATATGTATTTATCTATCATTTAGGTGCTGACCAATTTTTTAATTTTTCAATTCTCTCTTTTTCTTCTTCTGCTGCTATTTTTTCTTGTTCTATTTTTTCAAATTCTTTTTGCATTGCTAATTCTTCTGCTTCATCTTTTTTCTTTCTATCTTCCATACGTTTTACATATGTATCATAGTCTGGTCTTTCATGATCATATTTAGACCATAGGGCCTCTGCTTCTTTACCTATTTTACCATCAATAGGACAAGGTGTACCTGCTTGTATCATAGATTCAAATACTCTTTCATCTTGACAAAGTATAGCAACAGCTGCAACTTTCATACCAAAGTCATTTAATATTCTAGCTAACTTTAGTCTTTCACAATTTTTGTCTATTGCATGCTTACCACCACTAATACCTATACCAAAAGTTTGAACACCTAATGATACCCCAACTGCACAAACATCTTGTGTCATACTATTGTATGATGGCGCACCTGCACTTGGTGGAGCTGATCTAATATTAGAATTAGTTGTATTATTAGTAGTGCTATTAGAACTAGATCCAGATTGATAAGTTGTTGTAGCAGTAGATGTATATCCACCTTCAATAGCAGTATTAGATCCAGACGTATTAGTCTGAGTTGATCCTGCTATAGCTGCAGTTGTTACACATGCAGATATTATTAATAATGTTAATATTAGTATTAGAGGGTTTTTCATATTTAAGTATCTTGTTCTTGTGCTTCGTCTTCATAACATGCAAATTTAATATATAATCTATTAGAGTTAACTTGTAACTCTCCTATTTCTTCTAATTTAATTAACGATTCTGTATATCCTGTTTTTAAACATTCATATTCGCTATCAAATTGTGTAGGGTAAATATATGGTGGTATGCAAGAATCAACTATATATGAACACAGTATAAGTGCTAAACTAAATTTCATTAAGCCCCATTAAAAGAGTCTTCATCTAACTCTTTATTAGGTGCGCATTTACAATTTTCGCATGTGCATACACCATATTCATCTGCATGAAGATCTCCATCGCAGTGACATTCGTGATGACATTTCTTACAAATATTTTTTTTCATTTATATCCTGGTTCTAAAAATAATGCCATTAATACTAGTAATATAATTAGAACACCTGTGAAGTAATAATTCATAATTATACCCCATAGCGTTATTTTATTTTTTAACTAAAGATCCACCAAAATACAGACCTATAATAGCAGATACTAAGTTAGTATCTAATGGTGTAATTACTAAACTATTAGATGATAAGGTTATCCATTTCATTACTTCCTTTTCAGGTAAGAATAAAAATGAAGGTTTAAATTCTAAATAGCCTACAATTACACTAACATCTGGTTGTAGCAGTGGTAATAATTTTGGCAATAGCACTATTGCAAAGACTGCAGTTAATGCTATAATTCTTCTGGTCCATTGAAAGCCTACGTTCTCGTACTCTCTCGCTTCTTTAAAACCTTTCATCTGAACATCTGCTCTTTGTAAAAGTAGTTTTTGTTCAGCTTGTTTAGCCTTAATACTTTGTGACCATATGCTCATTACTCCACCTAATACAGTGGACCCAAGCATTGTAATCATCTCAAATGGCATTGTTACTCCTTTTTATTTTTGTCTTCTAATTCTTTTATTTTTTTATTTGCATCATCTAGATCTTGTGTAAGATGTTCTAGCTTTTGCAAGGTACGTTTATTAGCAGAGTCTTTGGCCTTACCAGCATCCTGCAACTCAGCAACTTCTTGCTTGAGGATTCTGACTTGGTCTTTATACTCACTAATTATATCCTGATATTCAGGTTTAGACATTTATCGGTGTATTATGATATTATAACACCCAGGACAAAACCTGCAACTGCCGCAATGACGCAGTGCTTATGTTTTCCCCATAATTCTATTGCTTTATTCTTAATATCTTCCATAGTATTTTCTCCTATTAATAAAATAAACCTATTAATGTTAGTATTGTTGCTCCAAGGCCACCTAGTATTACATAGATTATCTTGTCTATCTTACCATGTAGCTTATCTATATCCTCATGTATATGTTTAAGGTGATTATTTTTTATTGAACTTACTTCCCTTTTTAATCCTGTGATATATCCATATATTGATATAAGGTGTTCACTGGTTGTTTTGGGTTGTTTAGCCATTAATTTTCTAAATCTGAAAGTAAACTTGGAAATAAATATTCAGCTTCTCTTTTTCTTCTAGAACCATATCTATCACCAAAATTTAATAAATTATTATATGCTTCTTGCCATTGATTATTAGTTGCCTGTCTCCAAAAATTAGGTGTTTTCGTTTGTAAATTACCATATTGAAAAGCTACTGATGCAAGGACTGTTGCTTTTTCTTTTGATAAATCATTAAATGAAGTCTTTGTAGTTGTTTCCCATGCATTTCTAAGATTTTTAACAGCCTCTTTTTTAGCAAATTCATTTATAATTTTAGCTTGTTTTTCAGTAACATTTAAAGTATTATTATTTAAAAAATTTTCTGCTTCTTCACCTTTTAAACCTAAATATGGTTTAAGTGTTTTCACAATATCTTCTGGTAATCCTTGTAAATCATTTTCATCTCTAGCACCAAGATCAAAACCACTTGCAATAGTTACGCCAGATTTAGAACTTTTTGCATCAGGAACATAACCTTTTGTTTCAAAACCTTCTTGCTCTAATATAAAATCAAAATCTATATTTTTACTTTCACCTAACATTTGATCAGTTTGCTGATTAACATTAGATTTTTCTTTAGATGTAATTAAATTTTCTGTTTCAGCGTTTACATTACTACTCATAATTAATATTATTAATATTGTTAATTTAATTTTTACCAAATAATTCTTGTGTTTGTTCTTTTAATGCACCAGTTACAGTAGGTATCATCTCACTAAGAGGCACACCTTCTTGATAATCTATTGGTACATTTACATCTTGAATAAATTTATTTCTTATTTTATCGTACTGCTCGTTTAATTCATTAACTCTTTTATTATATTCTAATTCAGTAATTTTACCACTAGCAACTTTATTTGCTTCAATTCTTATTTTCTCTTGTATACCTTTAACTTTTCTTCTAAACTCAAATCCTTTGATAGTTCTTAATCTTCCTACATCAGTTTTATTTATTTTAAAACCAAGAGTATTTAAAAATGCCATAAATTCAGTTTCGTCTCTTCTTAATGGTGATTTATCTTCTCTAGCTTTTCTTATTCTTTCTGTTGAATACGAGCCTGGTACAAATGGAAAGTTAGGTATTAATTTTTTTAATGCAAAATTTGCTCTTACTGAAAAATCATCAAACTCAGAAACACCTTGCCCCTTAATTTTATCACCTCTAAATAAATCAAAACCTAACATAGGAAATAAAACTTCTCCAGCTATACCAAAATTAGCTTGTAAAGGCTGTGGAACTAAAGGTATTGTTCCAGAGTTTAAATCAAATATATCTCCACCTGGTACAAATCTAGTTACATTAACATATCTAGATGCATCTGTAGTAGGAATTTTTATATTCTTGTGAGGTAAAAAAGGTAATCCACCTACCTTACCTTTTTGTTCTTCTGTCATAGCTGCACGTTCTGCTTCTGGTGCACCTTCACCTAGTAACTCACCTAAATTATTTAATCCATATCCTAGCACTGCATATTTAGCATATTTCCAAGGTCTAACTACAGCTGTTTCTGCAAGTATAGGTACTACTCTGTATGTGTAAGCTAAAAAAGGTGTTGGTAAATTTCTTAAACCATTTATACCTGGTGCTTGAATATTATAATCAATGAAAGATTTTCTTGCATCTTGTGCTGCTCTAACTTTACTGTAACCTTTTTTTCTTCTATCCATATAAAGAGCAAGTCTAAATATAGAATCTTCTAAAGCATAATACTCAGATAATTTTGCTAGTCCTAGTTTATTTTTTACAATTAAATCTTTGTATATAAAATCTGCTAAGTTTACTCCATTTTCAAAAACATCTTTATTAGGATCAACATTATAATATGCAGGTTTTATATTATCTGGGTCTAGTATGCCACCTTTTAATTCTTGTTTTACATAATTACTAGAAAATGCACCAAGGTTACTTGCCTCTTCTAATATTTTAACAGACTTACCTGCACTTTGATTTTTAAATGCTGTTACTGCTGCAGGTAAAAAACTAGCACTGCCATCAACTAAATCTAATAAAACTAAATTACTAACCATGTTATTAACATGAACAGTAGGATTCCATGCAGTTTTACTAGCTTTCCATACTTGATTTAGTGCTCTGTAACCTCTACCAAAAGTACTTGAAGGGCCTTCTGCAATTTTATTTATTTGAAAAATATTTTCATATATTTCTCTTGGTATAAATTTACCTGCTAATTTACCATAAGTTTTTTGTATAGTACCTGATCTAGTAGAATCAGGAACTTTTACTAAATCTAATCTACTTATTTCATCAGCTGATGGTGCAGTCTTAGTAAAAGTTTGTGCAGCTAAGTCACCATAAAATTTATATCTCGGTAAAGTTTGCGCCATTAATCTGCCAGTTTCCATGATAGCAAATGCACCATCTTCTATCTCAGACATACCAAGACGTTCTTGTTTCGTATATTCCCATCTAGCAGTTAGTATAGCTTGATTTGCTTTTTTAGGATCATTAGCTAATTTTTTTACTAATTGAGGTGTTGCTTTTTCAGACTCTCCGCCTACTTTGTCTACACCTTTTACCTTATCAACATTACCAAATAATTCCCAACCCTTGTGTCCTTGTAAACGAACAAGTTTACCTTCATTATTTAATCTAAATGCTTTATTTTTACTAAATGAATTAACCCAATCTCTAGGTGTTATTTTTTCAAGAACACCCCTAGCTCTTAACTCAGAACCAATCTTTGATACATCTTTACCACCATAAGTTCTTTTAATATATCTCTCTATATTTCTTTGTGCAGTTTCTTCTGTAATCAAACCTGCATCAATATACATTTGAGTTATTTTAGTAATTTGGTTTCTAGCTTTTTTACCTAACTGCGCTAAATCTTTTGGGACATCATTATATTTAATATCACCTTCCAGTAAATTGTATAATACTTTTCTTTCATCAGTAGTTAATTGATTTGCTTGCTGGTATATTCTTAAAAATGATAATTCAATTTTTTCTTTTAAACCAGATAAATCTTTTGTCTCTAATTCTTTTACAACTTTAGGAACTTTGTAGCCATCAACAAATGCTTTAGCTAAGAAACTTGCTATACTTAAATCTTTTTCTACATCATCTACACCTAATTTTTGTCTTCTACTTTCTTTTACAAAATCAGGAACTTGAGTTTTTTTAGCTAACTTTATACCGCCATATCCCATCATAAAGCCAAGAGCTGCTCTTGAAAATTTTTCGGTCACACCACCTTGCAACTCTTCTGGTAGTTCTACACCAAATAATTTATCATCATCAGGTAATGCAAATCCATACAATGCACCTGCAGCACCTGTTCCAAACTCACCAGCTTTAGGTCCTACTGAAAAATAATCATCATAAATTTTTTGTGCTTTTTTAGTATAAGCACCTTTAATTTTTTCTGTACCTTCAGCTATTGGTTTAGTTACGGCTTGTATAGGTTTTGCTATAGGGTCTGTAACTGGTTTTACATAAGAACCTAATATAGTTTTAAAAAATTCTCTAGGGCCTCTTAATATATAATCCCTATTAGTATCTTTTCCAGGTCTACCATCTAGTCTATCTATTTGTTTAAATTTTATTTTTTCTCTAACAATAGCTTCTACTTTACCTCTACCTTTTACTTTACCTTTTCTTTTACTTTTTTCTAAAGTTTTTCTTGTACCTTTAAAAACATCTTCTTCACCAGGTAAAGATATAGTTCTTTTTAAATTATCAGGTAGTTTTGCTATATCTTCATCAACAGGTCTTTGCTCTTCTAAAAGTTTATTAACTTTTCTAATACCTGCAGCTTCTAAAGTTTTACCTATTGCTGGAGATAAAATAGCACCACCTAAAGCACCAGCAGCTGCTTGTTTATATCTTTCATCAAATAATAAACTATTTTCATCTACATATCCTAGTGCACCTGCTAGTCCCCCAGAAACACCACCAGCCATAGCCATTTGATAAAGTTTTCTACCTCTAAGTACAGGTATTAACCAAGTTACAGGATCTAATATTGCTCCACCAAAATATGCTGCAGCTATTAGTCCACCACCTTCACCTTGTAATGCTGCGTTTAATTTAGCTTGTTGTGTTTTTAAATCATCATCCATTAAAAACACTTTTTCACCACCAAAAAATTGCGTAACACCTCTAAACGTATCTGTTAAACCTAAGACAAAAGCATCACCAACACCAAATTCAGTATCAGGATTTGTGTAAAGTTTTGTAAGAGATTTATCTTGTTCTTCTTCTGGTAGTAAATCTTGAAATAAACCAGATTCGTTTAATTGATATTTTTCATCAGGTGTATCTGAAAATTTAAATTCATTTTTTATAGGCTCATCTCTTTCTTCTTCAGATAAGAGATCAATAAACATATTATTAGATTTTGGTTTATCTTCAAAACCTCTATCCTCTTCAGGTAAGAGATCCTTAAATATATTTTCAGCCATAATTATAAATTAAATTTGTCTTAATATAGATTCATTAAACGCACCCAGTTCTTTAAGTCTTTCTATAGCACGCCCTCTTGCCTGTTCTACTCTTTTAATTTTTTCTTCTTCAGATAATACCTGACTATCATTTATTTTAGCTGTGATTTCTCTTAAATCATTAATTACTGTTGCTGGAGATCCACTAGCACCACTCGGTATTTCAGTAGTTATTTTAGGATCTTCTCCAACATCTACTTTACTAACAGCTGGCGTATCAAATTTTTTACCATCACCTGGCATAGCCCCTACATCTGTTGGACCTACATCTGCTGGTTGTGCTTGTGTAGTACCTAAAGGTAATGTACCTGTAAAACCTTTAATACCTCTTCGATCTAATACACCTTGAACAAATTTATCTCTTGCATAATTTGTAAAACCAAGATTATAGCCATTATTAACCGCATCATCATATCCTTGTTTTATAAATTGCAATGTTACATATCTAGCATCTCTAAAACTACCATCTGGATTTTTATCAGCGGGTATAGAAAAATTATATTTATTTTGAACCCTATCAAAAAATTGTTTATCAAAAGCTCCTGCAGCTATTTTTTCAAGTTGAAGATGTTTAGGATTATTAATATCATATGTTTCATCAACAATATCTAGTAACCCACCAGTTTGATCTACAGTTGGCTGCATTTCTGTATCCATTTTAGAAGGCTGCTTAACTCCTACCTCTGCAATATCCTCACCTTCGTTAGGAAAAAATACACTCATAACATTCATATCTCCAGGACCACCTGGCATAGTTTGAAATTGTTTTCTTACAAATGCATTTTTTTCATCAAATGATTCAGCTCTTTTTTTTCTTCTTTCATTAAATGACGTTTCAATATTTTTTATTTGTTCAGGTTTAAGTTCAGCTACTCTCTTTAAAAATATTTCAGTTTGTTGTGCATTAGTAGTAGCAAATCCACCAGCTTCACTATCTGCAAATTGAGCAAATGGTAAACCTTTATCTCTTTTTATTTTAAGAAAATTATTATATCTTTCTTCTTCTTGTTTAATAAAATTTGGTCTATCTTCATTAAAATATTGTTCAGTCGCTAATTCTATATATTTAGCATTTCGTGCATCAGCTGCCCTAGTATTTTCTATCTTTTCTGTTAAATAACCTATTGCAATATTTCTAGCAGGTCTTCCTACTTCTTTTGCTACGTCTGCTATTTTATCAAAAAAACCCATTATTAAATCTCCTCAGTCTCAGGCTTAGACATTATACCTTTTTGTTTAATTTCTTCTTGAACTTCTTGTCCTATTCTTTTTGCTTCTTGTTTTAATCTAACTGCTGACCTTATTTCATTTTTATTTGTAATATCATCCATAGATACTTTAATATCTTTAATACCTGCCATTACACCTATAGTTAAAATCATTTTCATTACAGGCTCTGCAATTATAAAAGCTACATCTGGAGTAAATTTTCCATTTAAAAATCCACCAAATAATGCTGCTCTACCTATAGCTTCTACAGGTACACCTGCATCTAACAAAGCTATAACTTGCTCTGCAATTTCTGGCTCTGACATTTTATCCCATAAGTAATCTGCAGCTTCATCTGTTTCTACAAATTGTGGCGGATGTTCCCAAGGGTAATTGCCTGGCTCATCTGTTAGTGACTGTCCAGGAATTGGGGTATCAAATGGGTTTCCTATACCTTCTCCAAATTCATCCATAATATCTCCTTATACTACTTTTCCTTTTACTGTTCTAGCAACTTTATATTTTTGTGTGTAATACTTACCTAGTCTTGCATCCCATGCAGCATATAATGTCTCAGGGCTAACTGTTCTTGCATAATCTACAGCTGCTCTAGAGCTTGATGGCCTACTATATCCCATTCTACCGCCAAACCTTGGCATTTGTACATTTGTATCTACAGGGCTAAATGGACCACTATCTACACCTTCTATTTTAGTAAATAATTTATCTGTAAACCCTGTAACGGCAGTAGTTACACCAGTGGGTACACCAAGTTTACCTGCTCCCCAAGTTATTGCAGCTTTTGTAGCTTTTTTTAATATATCTCTAATCATTAATTACCTCTATAAACTAAATCCAAATTTACCAATCAATTGATACAGTGCATCTTTAGATGCTTGATCTTGTAATTCAAAAGCTGTAGATCTTTCCATAGCTGCCATAGCTAAGTTATGATTTCTATTCTCTGCATTTTCTGAAGAAGTATTTACCCATGATGCTTCATCTCTCCATTGTTGCCATAAAGATGATAAGGCCCAGTTAGATAAATTTAATATGTTTTGTGCATTAGCTTGATTAGCAGCGTTTACTGCAGCTGTATTAGCTGTGTTAATAGCTCTTCTCCAAACTACGTTTGATTGGTCAATTTCTTTTTGATTGTTAACATTAAACTGTTGTCTTTGATTCTCTAGTGTTGCATTGTATTGATTTAAAGTAGCTTCTCTTTTTGCATTAGCTTCGTTTACTGCAATAGTATTTTGTGTATTTAATGCATTAACTTTACTTTTTTCTGCTTCAGCAAATTTATTCATTGCATCTATTCTAGCAGAGTTTTGTTCAGTTATAGTTGCACTTAGTTTATCATAAAATTGATTGACTTGATTTTGACTAGATGCATTAAATTGAAATGCAGCATTAGCAGCAGCTTGGTCTGATAATAAAAATGATTGTCTAGTATTTAAGTTTGCTAAATTAGCTTGTTGTTTGTTAGACAAATTAGCCATATCCATTTTAAGATATGCTTGTGCATTAGTGATATTAGCTTGTTGATTATTCGACAAGTTTTGAAATATCATCTGCTTATATGTAGCAGCATCTTGTGCAGCTATAGGTATAGCAGATTGCATAATACCTTCAGCTAATGCTTCAGCTGCCATTGAACTAGCACTTAAACCTCTATTAGCCATTGCGGCTTCAGTAGCTTTTGCAGCACCTCTAGCCCATACTGGTAGGGGATTACCAGAAGCTAATGCCGTTTGTACTTCATTCTGTAATGTTTGTAATTGTCCTTTTACTGTAGCATCAGATGTAATAGTTCCTTGAGCTGCAGTCATAGGAGCTGATACAGTTCCAGTTGCAGCAGTAACTGTAGGAGTAGATCCTGCAACTTGTGCAGCTGTCATAGTTTGTGCAGCTTGTGCAGTTGGTGCTGTAGTAGTTGCAGCTGTTAATGCACCTGGTGCAGCTATAGTTGGTGCTGCGGCAGTTGTAGGTACAGCAGCTGATAAACCTGTACCTGGTGTTGCAGCTGTTACAGTAACAGGAGCTTGTCCTGGTTGTCCTAATAATTCTGTTGTCCCAGTTTGCTGTAATTGAGGATTAATTGTTGTGCCTTTAGGTAGACTAGGTGTACCCGCTGCTAAACTCTCTATAAGACTTACAGCTTTGGCACTACCTGTTTGCTCTGTTTGAGTAGGTGCTACTGAGCCTTTTTGTAGTTTTATTTCATCTGGTGTTGCCATTATCTTCCTTGTCTATTGTATTTTTTTTGTGATCTTTTTTCTGATTTATTTTTATTTTTTTTGTGAACCCTTGGTCTTTTTTTTGGCTTTGGCCTTTCTACGTATGCTTTAAACTTACGTGCCATTAGGGTTTAGTTGGCCATGTTACATTATTAACATCTTCAACTGTTGTAAGTCCATTTGTTATGTCTCTTAAATTTTTTCTGTAAGCACTCATGTCAGCAGATAATGTATGATCTGATAATGCTAAATAATCTGTCTCAGCGAGTAGTGTATTTCTTTTATCTCTTAAAACTTCCATTGCTCTATCAAAAGCACCGTCTGCCCATGCTTTATCTTCAGCATCTCTTACAGCTTCTTCTTCTGCTGTAAAGGGTATTCTAATTCCATTTACTAATTTTGTTCTTGCCATTATGTTCTAACTCCATAGATTGTAATTGTTCCACTTGATAGATTACCGCTTGATGAGGCAAACTTTATATTGTTTACTGCCGCAGTTACATTTGTTGTTCCACTAATTCCCATTTGCATTGCTACTGTACCACCAGTATCTGCAAAAGCTGACATATAAGTGCAAAATTTATCTGCTGCTGAATTTCTTAAACCATGATACATAGCTTCAAAATTTGTTTTTTCTCCAGTGTCTGCTCCTGAATTAAATCTAGTTCCTGATATTCTTAATGATTCTTTATTTGCTGCACCTCTAAATGTTGAGGTGCTATCACTATCTGAAGATCTTCCTGAATGTAATGCTTGAGCATAGCCACTAGTTGAGTAGCTTGACCCATTATCTGTTGAAAGAGTAACTTGTATTCTTTGGTCGTCACTAGCAAGAACTATATTTGACCCAATAACTTTGTATGTTTGATAAGCATCAGTAATAATAGTATTATCAAAAGTTACTGCAGCATCATTACTAATTGTTGCTGTTGAAAGTTTTACTAAACCATTAGTGCTTACTATTATTGACATATTTTTAATCTCCTATCAATTGTTATCCTTTAGGGTTATCGTCTTTAATTTTTTTAATTCTTGTTTTCCATGCATCTATGTCTTTATAGATTTCATCTAGCTGATCCCCTATGTCTCCATATAATTTTTTACGAGTAGCTCTAACTGTGTTATTAGATTCTTCAGTATTACCCGCAGTTTCGTATGATGCTATTTGGGAGTCTGTTGGCTTATCAAAACTATAAGCCCAAGATTTAATATAATCTCCAGAACCATCATTTTGTAAAGATACTTTTGTATCGTTCCATGTATCAGAGTTAGCCTCTATATAAAGTTTTACTTTTGTGTAAAGTGATGCCATTATTATGCTCCTATAATTCTATGTGCCATAAATCTTACTTCATAACTACTTCTTGTATTTTCACTTTGTCCAGCATTTTGTCTAGTATAAATTTCTAAGTAATCATCAGCATCTAAATCAACTATAAGAGTAGCTGAAACTCTTGTATCAGCATCAGATCCTGTTCCATTATAAGCTAATTCACTATATAGTGAAGAACCATTTTTATATGGATAAATCCCTACATATGCACCAGCTGGGTGATTAGTCATAGAGACAACAGCTGTCATTAAATACTTACCTACTACACCAGGGGTAAAACGACTGCTTGCAAATGTACCATCACTATCAAATAATTCTGTATCAAAAGTAACTTTAGTAGTTGTATTGTTTGATATTGTTTGAGCACCACTTTTATAAGCAAGAAAAGATGGTGTATTAGAAATTAAACTAAAATCAATTCTTTTTAAAGTGCCTGCATCCGATACAAGAAGTTCATCAGTTGAAGCAGGTTCGCTAGTTAAAGCGGTTGTTCCTGAAATAATATCATTATTTAATTTAGCAGCGGTCACTGTATTATCTGAAGGTGTACCTAAGTCTAATACATTACCTAATAATATTACAAAATCAATAGAATCTGTTGTTGCTAGATTTGATGCAAAGGTCAGGGTAGACCCTGAAACTGTATAAGAATCTGTTGGTGCTTGAATTACCCCATTAAGTGATACTAGTATATGATTGGGACTTTCTGGGGACACGTTAGAACCGCCTACCTGTAGGGTATAGGCAGCCTGTCCATTGACGACACTAATAGCATCGCACTTTTGAAAGTTTCCGACTGTCGGTGTTTTTCCTATGTAGGCCATATTTCTCCTTAATTAATTTTATCTTGCGTTGTTGGGTATACCTGTTGATGTTACGAAGGGTGATTCTGCAAATGACATATAAAGATATGCTGTTCCAGAATTATTTACACCACTATCACTACCTCTTATTTTTACTCCATTACTTAAAATATCTATTCTCCATGAAGAAGTGTCTCCCTCTGTACCATTTGTATTTGCTAAAATTTGATCGTTTCTATCATTAAATCCTAGTCTTTTATTATCATATATATTCCAAGCCTCACCAGAAGTTGATTTTAACATAAACCATGCTGGTTTAAATCCTGTATAAACAAATGTTCCATTAGCATTTCCATTTCCTATATATGATCCTATTTTAGAATATCCTTTAACTGAATGAAAACAATATGCTAACATATTATCGCTTGAACCATTATGTGCATTATTACTTCCAACTGTAAATACAGATGCTGTTGGTGCAGTTGGTGTTGAACCCCATGTAACAGCACTACCAGGGTTTGTGCTACCTTTAGTATCGTTCCATTCCATGTAATATCCATTACCACCTGTCATAGTATTACCAGCAACAGTTTGTCCAACTCTCCAATCAGCAGCATCACTTCTATTTCTTACTACATACATTTCTGGTGCTGAACTAAGTCCATGTCCTATTGTTGCATCCGATCCATTACCTGTCCATGTTACAATACTAAATCCAGCAGTAGTGTTTGCTGAAACTGTTGAAGTAATACTTCCATTTGAGTTTGATGCAGTTCCATTAGCACCTAACCAGTTCCATGAAACAAAATTATCACTACTATTATTTGCACCTGTTAAATTTCCAGCTATAGTAAAACCATCTGATCCAAAAGCTGAAATACCATTAGAACTTGTATATTCAGAATCTGTATTATCTGATTCAAGATATTTTGTTGTTCCTCTAACAGCATCATATAATTGATGTGAATTATTAGTGCTTCTATTTTTTAACCAAATCCAATCAGGTTGAAATCCAACTCCTGTAATAGCGTTTGATGAACCATTACCAGTATAAAGAACAGTGTTAAAAAACAATCCTGGGTTATCAATAGTTGTATAAGCCATTATCCGAACTCCGCTAAGTTTTTACTGCATAATGCAAAGTAACCTGATGGTACTGCATATTCAAAATTACCATGGCCATTAGCATCACTGTTTCCTGATGAAATTGAAAAACTAGGATTACCAAAATTAAAAGAATACTGATCTGTTCCAGATGAAGAATTATTTATAACTACTGGTAAATAAGTTCCACTTATACTTGAAGCCATTGGATTTGAGCCTGCTGCTGGATCGCCAGAGTTATAAAAAGTTCCATTTTCTCCTATATAAAACTTTCCGTTATCCATATCTAAAGCAAATATTAAAATATCATTTGTTGTTGATGAACTTCCATAAGAGCCTTGATCTGAACCATTTAAATAATACTTTCCATTAAATGTATAAACTGTGTAAGAATTATTATAAGAATTATTCCAATCTCCATCATCTCCTTTAATACCTATATAAGCATTATCAGGTGCATTTAATCTTTTAGCTTCCCAATACCATTTACCAGAACTTACACCAAATGTTGCTTTATATCTTCCACCTTGAAATTCAGTATTACCTTCTGATGCAGTTATAGATCCTGTAAAATCTAAAGGGTTTAATGTTGCAAAATTATTAGTACAAGTATCAGTAGTTTGATCTATAGATGTTAAATTATTAACAGTAAAATTATTTCCACTTAATGATGAATCTGTACCTAAACTACTTGAATTTTTAAATTGTAAATAAAATCCATTAGTGCCAAAATCTAATTTAGTTAAAATTTCTTTTGGCTTCCAAATTGTAGGGTTGGCGGAATCAAATTCTCCAAATGATGTTGGGCCAAGTGCTTGACCATCAACAAAACAAACTTCTGCCATATATCCAGAAAAATAATAATTATTAGATCCACCACCACCATTTCCTACATGTGACGTAGAAGTAGATGACATATATTTAACTACATAATTTTGATCTGGATATGTTTCTGTACCAAAACTTGTTTCTTGAGTACCATTAATATATAGTTTAACTCTATTACTTGATGTGCTTTGTGTTGTGTCTATTTCTACAAGTATATGATACCAAGCAGATAAATCTCTAAATTCTCTATTTGTTTTTAAACCAATTGCAGTTCCTGAACCATTTGATGGTTGTGCATAAACAAAAAATTGATCTGAACCATTATCAAAATGAGGTAAAAATCTACTAGCATTACTTGTACCATCTTGATAAGCCCATATTGATTGTGGATTAGATTGTGCTAATTTACCTCTTTTAACCCATGCAGATAAAGTTCCTGTTGTAAATCCACTTCCAGAACCTGTTTGTGTTAAACTATCAGCACTACCATCATCAAATCTTAATGAGTTAGCAACTTCAAAGGGGTTAGAGTTACTAGGTGCAGGATATAAAAAACTATTTATTGGCATTAACTCTCCAATATAGGAAGTTCGCCTAATGGTCTTGTTACAGATCCATCCTCTTGTTTTGTGTAAGTGTATAAAGTTTCAAGAGCTGGTGTATCACTAGCATTTGTAATAGCTGTTTCCATCTCAGCTGCTTTAGTTCTTACTGCTGCTCTATGAGTTGTAATAGATGATGGTACTGCTGTGCCTGCATCTGCTTTTCTAATTATATACCAATCTGTATCTTGTAATATTCCTGCAGCTTGTTGTTTAATTGTTCTAATTAATTTTGTTTTTAATCCTTCAACTGCAACATCACCTACATCTTTACCTTCTGGTATGTTACCGTCTGTTTTATCTTTAGATGTCCATAGAGTATCTGCATGTGCTTTAGCTGTGGCTGTACCCCAAGATCTAGTTACTTTACCACTTCCAAATGTAAAAGATTCATTAGTATTATTATACCATTCTTTATTTTTATAATTAGTGCTATCTGTTGTAACTTCATAAAGACCTATAGCTTCTTTTTCTGCTTTAGACCATTTATAAAATATATCTGGTGCGTATTGATTTCCATTATGTTCAAATCCTGTTGGACCAGGAAAAACTCTAGTTACTGAATTATTTACTACTAATGCGTACATATTATGATAATGTTAAATTTTTATTTCTTCCAACTTCTAACCACTTAGATCCATTGTATCTGAAAACAAAAACATCTCCTTTGTTAGCTGTTGTTGTTAATGTAGGTGCAGTATCTGCGGCAAATTCAAATACAGCGTTCCATGTTAAAGTTCTTGATCCTGTTCCATCTTGTATCACAAGTATAGATATAAATTGACCAGTAGTATTATTGGTAGGAGCAGCCATTGTTCTATTACCACCTAGTGTTAATTTACATACGTCTTGTGTAGATGCATCCCAAGTAACTGTAGCTTGATCTGTTAATGTAGATTCACTGTAATTTAATTTAGCAGACGTAATTAAATCATCTGCTATATCTGATGCAGTTAATGCTACTGAAGCAGGTTCTTTACCTATGTAACCCATCTTACGTTATCTCCATTATAGACAGTGTACCAGAAACTTTATCAGCTACAGAGCAATCTATTTTAATTTCATCTGTTGCTTCTAAAACTACTTTACCACCCGACAAAAGTTCTAGCGAACTCCCTGCAGGGATTGACACATCTTTAACTAAAAATGATGTACCGTTTGCAACGTCATTTGCACCACCTCTATTTCCTGTATCACTAACTAATTCTACTTCAACAGTAACTGCTGATGTATGAATATTAGTAAGGATAAGTCCAAGAACAACAGTAGTTGTACTTCCTGCACAAGTGTACATTTTATATGGCGTTCCAGCCGAAGCTGGCTCTGCTGCAAAGGTTACTACCTTAAAAGTATTTGCCATTTATTATCTCCTATTTATTATTATATTATATCGTTATATTTTAAAAAGTCAATGATTATTATCCAAGAGCAATTGCTAGAGCTGTGGGATCATCAATATTTGCACTAACTAAAGTTACTACTCTAGATAATGCAGCTTTTCTATTTGTACCACCTGCACCATCATCTACTATAATTAAATCAGATGTAGTTAAATCTGCACCAATATCTGTGCCACCATCAATGTCTATATCTGCTAAATCTACACCACCATCTGGAAAAACTGGATTTTGAGAAAACGTTACAACACCACCTGATGAAATTGTCATAGCATCTACATCACTAGTTGATCCAATTGTACCACCATCTTTAATTATAATATCATCTGCAAATGTTACAACGCCATTACTATCTCCAGAAATCCATGTTGTGGTAGATGAACCATCATAACCAGATATTTTTAATTGTCTGTTTCCTGTTGCACTATCTGCATCAACATTTGCACCAATCATTACATTACCATCTCCTGTAGTAATATTATCTCCTGCAGATTGTCCAATTACTATATTGTTATTTGCAGATTCCATTTGTGCACCTGCCGATCTACCTATAGCAACGTTACTTGAACCTGTAAAAGAAGCATCTTCTAAACTATCTACTCCTAAAGCAAAGTTACTACTCCCTGTTGCATTACCAGAACCAGCATTACGACCAATATATACATTTGATCCACCAGTAGTTATTGCAGTTCCAGCATTACTACCTAAACAAATATTTTGATCTCCTGAAGTAACAGAATTTAAAGCAGCATCACCAATACCAAGATTATCTTCAGCTGAAGACAAAGTTCCTGTCGTTGCATGTCCAATTAAAAATGATCTTGCAAAATTAGTTCCACCAAATTTACCAGCTATTAAATCTCCTGTAAGATCAGGTAAAGTATGAACAGCATTACTTCCAACTGAGTGTGGTTGTGGTTGTATTTTTTGACCATGTGAATTACTTTCACAATTTAAAACTAAAGCACCTTGATTAGTGTTACCTTTAATTACAACTGTTCCTGTACCATTAGGAGCTAATTCTATATTAGCATTTGATGTAGTTACAATATCTTGACCATTCATGTCAAGATTACCACCTAATTGTGGTGTAGTATCTTCAACTACATTTGATATTGCACTTGATGTAGCTAGTCCTGATACAACTGTTGACCTTGCAACTTTTTTAAGGCCACCACCTGAAGTATCAACTGCTAAGAATACATCATCACTAGCTATTGTAGATATTTCTGATAATGAACCTACTGCTACTGAATTAAAGTTTGTACCATCTGCAATTAATAAATTACCAGATGTATTTGTACCCATAGTAATATCATCACCAGATACTGTAAGATCTCCAGTTACAGTTAAATTTTGTGATGCTGTTACATTACCACTTGAATCAATAGCTATAGCATCTGTGTCAGATGTGTGACCTATATTAGTGCCATTAATAATTATGTTATCAACTGTTAAAGTTGTAAGTGTTCCAACGGATGTAAGATTAGGCATTGCTGTAATCTCATCATCAAAGTATGCAGATAAATCTGTAACTGCAACTTGTTTCATTGTACCACCATCATTTAGTACAACTCTATCAGCATCAACAACTGTTGTTGAAGTAGCTGATGTATCACCATCAATTATATTTAATTCTGTTGCTGTAGAAGTTACACCATCAAGGATATTAAGTTCTGCTGCAGTTGATGTTATAGCTGTACCATTATAATTAATAGCATCAACATGTGCTGTGCCATCTACATATAAATCTTTAAACTCAAGAGAGGAAGTTCCTAAGTCTATATCATTATCTGTAATAGGTACAATAGCACCATCTTGTATTCTTAACTGCTGTACAGCAGCTGAAGATACTTCTACATAAAATTCTAAATGATTATTACTTGTATCTACAAGTATTTTATTTAATGAGTCTGCATCTCTAAGTGTACTAATAGGGCCACCCTCACCTGCTGTTCCGTCATGTGAGTGTCCTGTTGTTGCATGAAACGCAGCCAATACTTGGTTAAACTCATCATTGGAATGAGCTGCAAGTATAGTATCACCTGTAGTGAAACTAGACTGTCGTGCCGAATAGCCTGCCATTATCTTCTTCCTCCTGGGGTAAATTCTAATTGAAATCCTTTAACTGAAAATGAGTCTGCACTATTTTGATCATCTATTTGTAATGCTACTGCAAATCCAGATCCTTCTACTGTTTGTCTTACTAATGGAACACCTGATGCATCATATAGTGAACTACCATAAGTTGCAGCTCCATATTGTCCAGCACCACCTACACTTGGTAGTGCAATTTTTGCTGGTTGTGGACTATTCTGGTCATCATAATTATATCTAAGAGCTAAGTTTGCATCAATAGATGTACCTTCACCTTCATAGTTTAAGTTAACTCTTTGCATATATTTTCTAACACCTGGATCTCCCATTACCATATCAGGTGATCTATATACTGCTTGTATAGTACTTGTAGTTGCACCTGTAGCAAAAGTATTTCCTGTTTCCATTTTATAGATGAATCCATCATAACCACCAAATACTTGTGTTTCTACACCACTAATAAAATCTGAATCTGTGCAAGCTGGTTTAATACCAACCATGTCTGCATATTCAAATCCTATTTGTCCTGTATTAGGATTATTTTTTAATACACCTATAATTCCTTTTGATGATAGTTGTCCTGTGGCTGTAACTGGATAGAATAATCTATATTGAGATTTTGATCTAATTACTACAGAAGATATTCTATCTAATGTAATTTCATCAATTCTAGATTGTATTTGTCTAGATATAGATCCAAGTTCAACGTCACCAATTCTAGCCGTACCAGCAATAGTTCTTAAACCATCTGGTGCTAAAAATATAACATCACCACCAATCTCTTGAATACTACCACCATCTCTACATCCAATATTTCTAGTTACTTCTTGTACTGCAAAATTACTTGAGGATGTACCTGTTAATTTATAAATTCTATCTTCACAAAATATAATTAATTCATTCCTAAATACTTTCATTCCAACTACAGTAGAGTCAACTTTAAATGATCCTGCTCCACTAGCCGATGTAAAATTATCTTCTTCAAATGGTACACTAAATATAACTTCTTGCGAATTAGTTGCACCTGCATAAAACATATGATTTTGAAATGCTTTTACAAATTTAGGATTACTTGGAGCTGTACCACCACCTGTTGCATTTACTACATCAACTGCAAAACTAGAATTAATTATTTGTGCAGCTGAGTGTCCTGTTGCTATAATTAATTTATCTGTACCATTAAAATTAAATTTTTCAAAATCGTATGCTCTAGTAGATGTACCTAATCCAGTTGTTAAAGTTGTAAAACTACCACTAGTTGTACCTCTATGTATATCACCACCTCTAGCTACAATAATCTGTCCATTAAATATTATTGAACAATCTACTACTAGACTAGTATTACTAGATCCTTGTGGTACAATTGTAGTATTATATAATGCTGTTCCACTAACACGTCTGTATCCACCTTTTATATCAGGTTCAAAATTTTGTAAGATAAGTGCTTCACCAGGTCTCATTGAAAACACATCTTTGTTCAATGTCAACCCACCAGCACAACTTACTACAAATGGTGATATTAAATCAGTAGTTGGCATCTTTATCTTTTTCTCTCTTTATAGATAAATTTTGTAATCGTTCTGTTTCTTTATTTGTTAATGGACCAAAAAGGTCTGACTTAGATTCTTTTGTTTTTAATAACTCAAAATCTTTTTTTTCTCTTTTAATTAAATTAGTATCACTTTGATTATTTAAACCATTATTCATAACTCTAGTAGCTTTTCTTTCAGCATATCTCATATTATCTTCTGGTTCTTTCATTTTATTTTCTCTAAAATCCATAGCCATTATGATACTCTGCCTCCTATATTTGTAGCAATACTTTCACCTATTGTGTCGCTACGCATATAATCATTTTTAGTAGCGTAGTCTACTTTTAATAATCTAAGTTTTCTTTGAAAATCTCTATCTGCTAATTGAGCATGTTGTGGATCTGATCTTAACATATATGTATAATATTTAGCTCTATCTACAATTAGCGTACCAAATCTATCAGGTAAACTCATGTTATCGCCATGTGCTGATAAATCTGTGTGTGTAGCATAATAATCATAATGCACTGTGTATTCATTTGTGTTTGGTCTTGGGCTAACACCAAATGCAGAATGATCTGGTAATATATAAACTCTTAATGGATCAGAATAATTACCACTATTATTTGTATCATCAGTTACTTTATAAATTTGTAAAAAATTATCGTAAGATACATAAACTAATTTTCTAAGAGGTATATCACTTCTAGATATTCTTACATAATCAACATCTAATTGTACACCATCTGATTCTACATAAATAAAAGATGTCTGTGCTGTAGCTGTAAATGTAGTATTTAATATAGCACCTTCTCTAAAATTAGTTACAGCTCGTGTTGTATTTAAATTTTGTGTTCCACCTGCAGATGTACCAACTCTAACAATTAGTCCACTTGTTGAACTGTTTGGGCTTAATACTCTAAGTTGTAATTTATAAGTTTTATTTACTGTAGTATTAATAGCTTGATATGCAGCTGCATCATTAAGATTTAATCTACCATTACCGCTTGAAGTATGAGATGGTGATCCATCACCAGTTGTCCAACTATTTATGTTAGATGTAAACTCACCATTAGTAACTAATTCTTTTGGTTTAAGAAAAAATGAATCCATATCTGCTTTTCTAAAGTCAGCTGGAAAATCATATTCGTTATCGCCAATAGTTAAATCTTGTGATGTTCTTGAATACAGCAAAGGTATCTCACCTGTTTCATTATAAATATCATGAATACCTTTATTTATAAAATCTTTAACTGCAGTTTGTATACCTCTACTAGAGGCAAACGTACTTGAAGTTAATTCTGTTTCGTTTAATTCTCTAAGTACTCTGTTTGTGAGTGTTAGGTAAGTTGTTGCCATGTTGTAATAAATTTAAAATTTTGTCTAGTTTTTGTTCTTGGTCATCAAGTCTTTTTTCTAATTTAATAACCCTCATAGTATTATCAACTGGCCCTAACGGAATAATTTTTTGTCCTGTACTAGCTCTAGTTTTTTTTGTTAAATCATGAATAGCCATAGATCTCCTAAATATTATAAGGGGTATTAATTAAAGGGGGCATATAGCCCCCCTTAAAATTAAACAGATTACACAGCAGTGTCGTGCTGAGAGTCTGTATTTCTATCAGTTTCGTCAATACCTGATACATCACATAGTACAGCGAATACTCTGATCTTACCTGCAGATGAAGCTGCATCTAAGACTTTAATATCCAAAGTATCTGCACTTGCAACTATAGTTCTAGCTGTAGCTGTTGGTGCAGAAAACCCTGTAGCGTTAGTGTCGCCATCAGCGTATCTGTCAATGTCTCCACCTGTGATACCTAAGTCCATAGTAACTGAAGAAGATAATGCAGTGATTACCTCAATTCCAGCTTCCATGATTAAAGTTTCAGCAGGGATGTCTAAGCACTGAATAATATCATTCTGTGCTGCACCGCTGTCGCCATTAATTGCTGATACATCAATTGTATTTTCAACTAAGTAAGGTGTTCTACCATTAGCAGGATGCCCAGTAGTTCCACCAGCACCTGTTACATTATAAGTTGCCATAGTTCTCTATTATCCTCCTAATTAACCTATTGTTATTACACCAGATCTTACTGCTTCGTCTCTAAGAATTTTTCTTCCATAAACGTGTAAGCCTCTGACTACGTCTGCGAATGAATCAGGGTCTCTGATTAATTCAGTTTTTGCGATATGATTTACAGTCGCAACTCCTGACGCATGTCCATATAAAAATGCAAACTCATTTGATCCTGAAGAACCAAAAGTATGAGATGCTGCAGATCCACTAGACACTGCAATAGCATTTGTTGAGTACATGTTAAAACCAAATAATGGTCTGTCTGTGACTTTACCATTTCTGATTTGAGATGCACCGCCATCAGCCATTACTGATTGGTCAGATAGTTTAGCACCTGCTTTTCTTAATTGCTCAAAAAATTCAGGTGGTGCAACTAGCCATCTATTTTCTTCTGGCACATCATTTTTATCAAGAACTTTTTTAGCTGATGATACAACATCTGCTAAAGTGTCAACTGCTGCGTCACCATCAATTGGTGAACCATCAGTTCCAGTATCACTAGCTGATGTAGAAGCGTTATCATAGATAAACTTCAATACATTGTAGTCATACGCTTTTTTTAATGAATATGCACCTGAAGAGGTTGCAAGAGCTTCAAAGTTTACATGAGATTGTCTTTCTTCAATATCATCAACTTTAAAAGCAAAGTATGAACCTTGGTCAACAGTCATAGTTATTTGGTCGTCAGCTAATATTTGTGTATCAACTGTTTGACCTCTAGCATAATCTTTAACTGTGATTGTGGGCTCTTTAATGATCTTTACTGTGTCACCAAAGTTTTCAATTTCTCCAGCGTAATCAGTGTTAGTAATATCTTCTACCACTGATGCTCTTCTGAAGAACTTCTGAACTTTCTGACTAAAGATTTGTGGAGTAAAATTACCTTGTGCAAGGTTATTATATCCTGTTGAACTTCCAAAAGCCATGGTTGTTCCTCCTTGTTATTGTTTAGTTAGATTGTTATCGTTGTTCAATCCTACCTTCTAAACGAGCAAGGTCAATCTCTTTTTCAAATTTTTCAAACTGGTAAGGTTTTAATCTTGCAATCTCACTAGCTGTCCAAATTTTTTTCTTTGGTACGTCAGAGTCATTAGCTTTCTTAGTTTTAGAAATTGCTTTAGCAGCTTCTTTCTTAACATCCTTTTCTTCTTTTTTAGTTAATGTACTTAAACCACGATCCATTTTATATAGATCAATAGCTCTTGCAGCTAACTTAGAATTAGATGTATTTTCATACAGCCAATTTTGAATAGTAGGATCTTGTTGTTCAGCCCATAAATGAAAATCTTCATTTTTACGAAGATCATTAAAATCAGGATGAACTTTTAAAAGTTCTACTTCAGCTTTTTCTTTTGCAATTTGTTCTTGCTGGAGTTGAAGGTTTTTAAATTTATCTTCAATTTCTGCAGTTCGAGTAGTAGCTTTGTTCATTGCAATGGTTTCTACCATATCATAAACATCGGGATACTCTTTTCTCCATGCTTCTAATTCTTCTTTAGATTTAGGAGCTACAAATTGTTTTGCAGTTGACTCTAATTGTGTACGCAAAGAAGAAAGCTCTTCCTTGTGTTTTTGAATTGTAGAATCATAGTGTCTTTTCAAATCGTCATAACGTTTTTTAAAAACACGATCTTCAGCTTTTGCAGGGCGTTCAGCGATAGGAGTAGCCTTTTGATCTAATTTGTCTGCAGTCTCTTCAGATGCATTGGTGTCCTTCTGTTCGGTTGCTGCTTCTGCTTCTTTTTCTCTTTGTTCCCTATGAAACTTTGTTAATTCACCTTTAGCAAATGCTTCAACTTCTGGATCATCTTCTCCATAATTTTTATTATAAGGATTTGCTTCTTGTACACTAACTTTAGTTTCTTCAGAAACCTTCTTTTCTTCTTCCATTATTTTTACCTATTGGTTGAGTGCCTTATGGGTAAGGGTAGCTCTATTCCATAATTTGTGGGCTGATACTAAGCAAGTTCTCCTTCAGTATCAATAGTATTGAACTCTTGTTCCATACCAGATTCTTCAGTTTCTGCCATTTGTGTATCAGGTGGCACAGTTGATTGTCCCATCTCAGTTCCAGACATATCAGTAATTAAACTTTGTACTGCTTGTGTCTCATCACCACTGTATCTTTTTGTTGCAAAACTTTTGAACATAGATACAGGTATAATAACATTTTCTTCTTTAGGACCAGCAGCTTCTACAAGAGGAGCTAACTCTGGTGCTAATTGGACTAAAACATTACTAACAGATGGAGATAGAACTGCAGATAATACAGCTTTATCTTCATCTGGTAAATTTTGTACTTTTGCTATTAAATCATTTGTAGGCATCTGTGTAGTATCTTGCATAGGTGCTTCTTCTTCCATAGGTGCAGATGCAGGTTGTTTTCTTTCAAATAGTTTATTCATGCCTGATAAATTAGGAGCATTTAATTTTTTAGGTGATTCATTTATTTTACCTGTCATTGTATTTTGATCTTTAGCAACAGTGCTTTTCATATCTACTATAGCCATTATTTTTTACCTGCCCAATAACAAATAGGTTCTAATATTTTATTATAAACTTTACCTAATAACGAAGGTTTACTATTAAACATTACATGTTTTAAATGTTGTGTTCTATGTTTTGCAAAGTGTGCACCTATTGCTTTTATAATATTACTTTTATGCATAGCTTTTACAAAAGGTTTAAATAATTTATGATACCCCTCTTGGTGTTGTATAGTTAAATATTTTTTTTGGTATATATACCATATCTTCATTGCTTTAGCCCAGTCTTGTAATCCTGTAGTTTGATACATAGCAGTACAAACTATACTTTTACCACCGTTAGATGGTCCTCCACCTTGACCCATATAATCTGTATCTCTACCTAATCCTGTTTTACCAAAACCTGTAACATTAGTTTTAGTATTACCCATTCTTTCATCTCTATCTTGTGCTTTACCTTCTCTGTAATCATTAAGTTCTTTTTTCATTTTCTGAGTATCATCATAAAATTTATCACCAGGACCATAACCTTTTTTCTCAATAGTTTTTTCTCTTTTAGAAACTCTTTTTGCACCAGCTAAATTTAAATTACCAAATGCAGAAACTCTATTCATACCTGCAAATAGATCTGTTGCTGGATTACCACCAATTCTACCATCACCTCTATCTGTAAAATATCTTTTATTAAAATTAACTGCTGCCTCTGTTTCATTACGAGGTTTGCCTAATTCTCTCATTACTGCTATTCCTGGTGTTACAAAATCTTTTAATGCTGTACCGACTGATTGTACAAAAGTTTGTTTAGCAGGTACAGAAGGTTGGCCTTGTATAATTGCATCAGGCACTCTAGGTGATATAGTACCACTAGCTAATTCTGCTTGTTTCATAGCCATTGTTTTTGATGGGTCTGCTGATATACCTAATGTATTAGAAGCACCCATTCTTCCAGTTGGATCTAACATTTCAGGCATAGCACCTTGTGCAACTTCTGATTTATCACCAGGGAAACCTAACGCTGCTCTTTCTGATGGTTTAGTAAATTTAGTTTGATCTGTTTTAAGTTTTGGCCCTTTTAAAGTTTCTAATAAGCCTGATAAAAATTTAGGTTTTCTTTTTTCTTTTTCTGCAGCTGATAATTTTAATTTGCTTTGCGGTGTTTGAACACTAGGTAACATATCTTGCCTTTGCAATTGTTCTTGTGATACAGTTGATCTACCAAACACAGATTCAGTTGGATCTTTAATTCTAGTTCCTACAGCATCGTCAAATGTATCTGCATCAAATGTTCCTTTACGTTCTCCAGCTACATCTCTCATATTAGGTTTATCAAATGTTGTTTGTAAACCTTTACTAACATCTGTAGCACTTTTTAACATTTTTTCTGTAGTAAACTGATCATCTTTATCATCTTTCTTAGGTAATAAAAATGCTGCTTTAGTTTGATCTGCAGTAGTTGTACCAGTTTTATCTGCAGCTGTTTCTGTTTTTGCAGCTGTAGTTGTTGCAGCAACAGCACCTAATTCTGGTAACTGTAAAGGTGCAATTTTGTCAAACCCAGTTTCTTTTAAAACATAATTACCTTGTGCATCACGGACTATAGAAACAGTTCCGCCACCTTGTCTTTTTGAATCAAATGTTTTTACCATCTATTTTATTCCGTTTGTTCGCCTCTTCCAGGTTGAGTATTTGACGCACTAAAGCCAGCTTCCCCTGGCATCGGTACATTGCCTGTTCCGATGTTGCCACCTCCAGCTCCTGATGGATCTGTTGGCGAAGCTCCTGGAGGTACTGGACTAGCCTGTCCCATTTGACTTTGTCCTCCAGCAGCGGCTGTATTGTTTTGATTTCCATTTGCCATTCCCATTATTTGTGCATAGATCGCAGCTTTCTCTGGATCATTAATTAATTGATCTGGATCAATATCTAAAGACTTAGCAATTTCAGTTAAACATGTATGCCATCTAACAAAAGGTGCAAGTGCAGGATTAGCTGCTGTTTGCATAAATGTCATTAGTCTTTGAGATCTTACTTCTTTCTGCATCAAAGAAGAAGTGCCTTGAGCTTTAATCTCTAGATCACCTTGTATATGTGGAGCATCATCATTGAATTGCATGTTCCAATAAAACAATGATTGTCCTAGGGGCTTTAATAAATAGTCATCAATATTTTTAATTACTGTTTTAATACTTAAAGCTGCAGCACCCATTAGCATTGACATACCTGATGCTGTTCTAGTTGTAGATTGTACACCTGTTGCTCCATGTGAGTATGAAGGTATACCAGTTGCTTCATCAGCTAACTGTCTAAACTTATCAAACATTTGTAAATTTTCATATGCAGTATTAGGAAACTTTAATCCATGTACTGCTTGTCCTGTCTGGCCGCTTTGTCTTCTAAATATTTTACCAGGAAATACTTTCATGTCTTGTCCAGGTACTAGCATTGTTTCATCAACATCAAATACTAAATTACCTGCAAGTGCTAAGTTATCAATAGCCATTCTTGCATGACCATTCATAACCATTTGAGAGTCTTCCATGTTTTCTGGAATACCAATACCAAAGAATTGATATGGATTTAATTCGTATGGACAAACTAAATAAGGTATTCTAGTTGGTGTAAATGGATTTTCAACCATTCTTAAAACTTTATTACCACATACCCAAACATTAACATGTATGTTGTCTGAATCTGCGCTGTACATTAAACCACATTCATCTGCAGTTTTTCTATCTATTATACCCCAATATTCTAAAACTTCAAATCTATTTTTATAAATTGTTTGTATATTCTCTCTATCATACAGAGAAGATTCAAATCCTCTTGTTTGATAGTTAGGTCCCATTTGTAAACATTCCATTACAGCTTCTCTATCAAACATTGGTTTATCTGCTAGATCTTCAAACTGTGCTTTATTGTATGAGTGTCTTTGAATTACAAAATCACAATCATCCATAGTTGTAGCATTTGGATCTGGATAAAAATCCCAACATGATACAGCTTCTATAGATGGAACAGCTTTTGTTTTAGTTGCGTGAACTCTTTCAATATTTCCTTCATCATCTTCTGCTGTAGAAAATGCATGATATTCTTTTGTGTCTGTAAATGGTCCTTTTAAAATTCCTGTACCCATCAATGCCATTTCAAAAAATACATGACGCATAATTGTAATAGCTTTACTTTCCTCAAGCTGATCATGTATTAACTTCTGCATTTGTTCTGCAGCCATTCTAGCTGGTTCTATTTGTGGAGAACCTGTATAAGATGGACCTTCTTCAAAACCTAAATTTTCATATTCTTGATTTAGGTTTT
>Ga0209348_1000230_pt1 | contig 31066 bp, 53 predicted proteins | sample ETNvirenome_2_30_FD_184065 | JGI IMG/M metagenome (GOLD analysis project Ga0209348, IMG submission 184065) | Marine viral communities from the Pacific Ocean - ETNP_2_30 (SPAdes) (version 2) | ecosystem: Environmental > Aquatic > Marine > Oceanic | place: Pacific Ocean | collected 2013-06-22
TACTTTGACTGCATGATAGATTGCAACGACAATTACTGTAGAAAAGTATGTACCGAAATCTTAAGATAACATTAAAACAATGAACCCTAAAAGACCCACCGCAAGGTGGGTTTTGCATTACATATGACAATTCACATTTACGAAGAGCATTGCGAGTTCTTGGAAGAAGAGAACAAAAAACTAAAAGAGGAAGTAAAATTTCTCAGAGAACAATTAGACTATAAAACGCTAGGATTTCCCTTGACAAGTGAGGAATAAAGCGATACTATAGACGCATAACTAAAACAATCATGCCTTTAACACTAATTCCCATAGGTCTGTCAATTTATGTTATATGGACACTACTATATTATGATCCACACAGAGGAATATGAAGATAGGCGATCAAGTTCGTTACATAGGTAACACTCCTGAGTATTTGAAGTCAGGAGGATCCGATATTCTCTCATCTGAACTGATAAAAGGGAATACATACCTAGTAGAGCATGTTGAGACTAGTTCTCAATATGAAATCATAAAGTTAATCGGAGTACAGGGTGAATTCAATTCACTTTGCTTTAAAAAAGCAGTAGGTTGTATCCGACAAGCGAAACCACTCGACTATACTGAATCCTATGACAAAATCCCAGACAGGTACTAGCCAAAACGAAAATCAGCTTTTAAAACCAAAAAAGCTGGAAAAAAAATTCGGGTATTTTTCTGTCCTACAGGGTCAGCTATTTGATCTTCCACTTTCTGACGCATATAAACCAAAAAGGGATACATATACGAAGGAAGAAGTAGATGAACTAATCAAATACGCTATAGACGAGGCGAGAAAGATTGATGAAGAGTCAATGAAGAAACATAATAGAGATGCGACAGTAATCTCTATGATTCTCGGATTCACAACTCTTGCTTTATTTGTAGATGGTTTACTTCGATTATTGGGTATCATTCCGCCATTTATGGAGATAGATATTGACTTATTGGATAAAGTCGTAGATAAGGTCGAGGCAGACGTTATAGATAAGATACGCCAAGTACCAATACAAAAAATACTACAATCAGGTTTTAGATGAATGATTTCACAATATTAATATATGGAATTTTCTTTTTTGCTATTGCTGGGGCGACATTCGCCTTTATGTGGAAAATGACTACCATATCGATAGAATCTATAAACAAACCTATTACTAGAAGAAATGTACACCCAGAAATGGAAGATATACAATCTGGGGAAGAACTTCTAGTCTTCAAACCAGAAGACGATGATGAAGATGACGTTGTTATTATTAGAAAATGATTCCACATTACACATTTAGCCCAAATATCACATTTCCCATATCAGTAGCAGTAATTACAATATTATTAGCTGGATATGGAATATATAAAGGATTCTTCGCAAATGAAGGATTAGATGACCCTTGGGATGACCATGATGACTAATCTTATCTCAGATGCACTAAAAGAGGAACTAAAAGCCCTTATAAATGAGGTATTGGATGAAAGAGACCACGAACGTAAATTAAACGGACCTTATGATTTCCCCGAAGAAGATTAAAACCATAGGTGACAGATGCCTAAGGCAAAAGTCAGAAGAAGTCGAATTTGACAAAGATGAGATGACAAAACTCCATGCAGAGATGTGTCAGGCGATGTGGATGGCAAATGGTATAGGTTTAGCTGCACCACAGATAGGTATTAATAAAAGAGTTATTATAGTAGATGAGTCTACAGAAGAACATGGAAAATATGCTCATTTAATGGTAAATCCTAAAATAACATGGAAAAGCGAAGAAAAGGTGTTCCTTGATGAAGGGTGTTTGAGCGTACCAGACCAAAATGGGGAAGTTTCACGTTCTAAGTCAATAAAAGTGACTTTTCAGAATAAAGATGGTAAATATAAGAAATGGAAACTAGATGGTATCGCTGCCAGAGTGGTTCAGCACGAAATTGACCATTTAGAAGGTATTTTATTTGTGGATTATCTCGATGCTAAAGAAAATTAAATCACTTGCCGAAAAAGTCCTAGATGGCTTTATAAAAGACAAAAAACACGAATTGAATAACACACCATACAAATGGAATAATGAATATTCTTTTCATCCAGCAATAGATGAATCTCTTCATCCCCCTAGACGAAAAGACAAAACTGATGTAGAATAAAATTATGACTTTAACAACATTTTCTAAAAAAATAAAGAAGGACACCTCTAAATCACACTCAATGGCAGAGAACACTGGGTTTGTTACCAATTTTCTCGCTGGTGTGGTAAGTAAAGAGAGTTATAAACAACTTATTGCAGATTTTTACTTCATATACACTGCTCTTGAGGAACAAGTAGAAAAATTTAAAGATGATCCTTTTATCGCACCTATAGCGTTTGATGAACTCAAACGTGTGCCTGCTCTCGAAAAGGATTGTGAGTTTTATTGGGGAGAAAACTGGAGAAACACTATTTCTCCTACAGATGCCTGTAGAAATTACGTCAAGAGAGTTAAAAAGATCAATGCTAAGTTCTTAGTAGGACATCATTATACACGTTATCTCGGTGACTTGTCTGGTGGTCAAATATTGAGAAATATCGCAAATAAATCAATGAATCTGAATGGACAAGGACTTGCTTTTTATGAATTTGAAGGAATATCTAATCCAGGCAACTTTAAAAATAGATATAGAACAGCTTTAGATAATCTTCCTATCACTTGGTCTGATGGTGAGCTAATTATCAACGAAGCTAACTATGCGTTTAAGTTGAATATGGATGTTTTTGATGAAATTGGTGCAAGTAGACCATTTCCGCTACTTTCTACTATGAAAGCCTTTCTACAATTCACATGGAGATCTCTTAAATCTAAAAAATGACAGTTTTCTTTATTATCTTGACCAATTTGGTTCTTTATGTTATATTAAGAGTCCATCTGGTTCGTAAATTTCGTACTTCTTATCGCATCTTTCTACAGGACGCTGACGGTAACAAACAAACTTTGGAACATACCATACAGTATCTTTTAGAACAGATAGATATACAGAATAAGAAAATTGCCTATCTTTGTGATGAGTCAGAAAAGCAGTGGCTAACTATTGAACAAATTAAGATAGTTACAGGTGCGGACAAATTCTGTACAGAAAAACCAAATTCATACCAAGAAGAATTATGAGAGACCAAGCATCAGTAGGAGATGAATCTCCAGAAATAAAGTATGATAGAGCATTATCTTTATTTACAGAGTCAGTTTTAGCACCAGATCATCAACTGAGAGGATGTGCTCATAATCAAGGTTGTTTTAATGAACTGATGGAGATTAGAGAACATGTTTTGGAATATCTCAAGACATTAAGAGAAGTAACACATCACACAAATGCAGATGAGAGTGATGAGATAGAAACTGCAAAATTGATACAAGCAAAAGCTAAATGAGTTTGCTTGATAAACAACTACTCATGGTCAGAAAGTTAAGAAAATCTTTACCTTCTGAGTCCAGTGCGTATTTTTACTTATCTCCTGTGTTAAATAGTAAAGTAATGATACGAAAAAACGATACATGTGTGTTGAATCCCAAAGAAAAATAGCAAAGAGGTTAATAAAAGTTGCAAAAAAGACACCTAACCTCTATACTAGAGAAGACGTACTCTACGCCAAACTTATTAAAAAAGCGAACAAAAAACCAAAAAATGAAAATCTTTCTTGATACTGCCGTATTTGAAGACATCTATAAGTTTAATCAAACAGGTCTTATTGACGGTGTGACAACAAACCCATCACTAATACTTAAGAGTGGCGGAGATCCAGTAGAGACAATTAAAAAGATAGCGGGTGAGTTTCCATTCTTTGAGTCCATATCAGCAGAGGTAGTTGCAGATGAAGCTCTTGAAATGGTAAATCAGGCACAAGCGTTCAAAGATATGCAGAACGTGACCATCAAAGTGCCACTAACAGTAGAAGGTTTAAAAGCATGTAAATTATTGTCAAGTGATGGATTTACTGTGAACGTAACACTATGTTTCTCAGTTGCACAGGCAATACTAGCATCAAAGGCAGGAGCTACATATATTTCACCATTTGTAGGAAGAGTTGATGATAATTCATTTGATGGTTTAGGTCTAGTTGGAGACATTGCGAAACTATATAGAGAACACCTGTCAAGAACTCAAGTTCTTGCTGCATCACTCAGAAATGTGAAAGATGTTGCAGATTGTTTCTCAGTAGGAGCAGACGTTGTTACCATGCCCCCTGCTATATTTGGCAAGATGTACAATCACATTCTGACCGACAAGGGATTACAATTATTCCAAGACGATTGGAACTCAATCAAGAAAGACTAATGGCATTATCAGAACAGACATCAGAGAGTTTAAAAAAGGCTGAAATACATCTTCGTGATGCACTTGCCTTTGCAGCAAGGGTAGAGAAACCTTATATTGTAAGGGAACTTGGTAGTATAATTTCTCACTTGGATAATATTCAAGCAACAGATAATCTATTTGATAAGATGTCTAACGCTATTGATAGAATGGAGAAGGAACAAGAGAAAGATGAATGACTTAAGATATCGTGATGAACGCATGGCAATGCGCCAACAAGCATTTCTTTCCTTAAAAAAATTCAACACTCTCGAAAATGTCCGTCACCTCTACGAATTCTGCCACCTGTGGGTATCGCAAGGTAAAACCAATACCAGAGGAATCGAAGAAAGTTTTCTTAGATACAGAGAGAACTGTAGCAATCCGTAAAGGTTCTATAGTCAGTGTACCCGAAGTTTTAGGTGGTAAACCACTAGAAGGTCGGGTTCTTTTTATAGGAGACACACCTAACAGAGGATTAGATGGTAGAAAGCTATCTACATATTTTACAGTATGCTATAATGAAGATACACTCGGAAGTTTATTAGTTTTTGACTTTGAGTGGCACAAAATAAAAGTAATTAGGTATTAATTATGTTTACAATATACGGAAAAAAAGAATGCCCTCGATGTTATCAGGTAAAAACCGTGTTTGAGATGTTAGGTAGACCCTATGTGTATAAGGAACTAGACAAAGACTATACTACAGAAGAGTTTGAAGCCAAGTTCCCCAATGTCATTGCCTTACCTCAAGTGATGATGGATGATAAGGTTATTGGTGATGCAAACCAAACCTTAAAATATCTAAAAGAACATAGGGTTTACAGTAATGATACCTAGTGACATGGACATAAATAAGGGCATAGAACTTATACTCAGAGGAGAGAGGCAACCCAAACCAAAACAAACACCAAAGTTCTTCGATATTAAACTCTCCCTATTTGGTAGAGAATTTAGATTATCGTTGGATATAAAAAAGAAAACCAGTAATTAGCCTTGGGAGGAATCCAATGGAAACAACAGTAATTCTTGTAATATTCAGTATGATGTGCTTTACATTTTTGATATTAGGTGGTATAATTGGCTGGTTAGCCCAACAAAACAATTACGTCAAGATGCAGAGTCAAATTGCGTACTCTCATCCTGAGATGTATGATGAAAATGGGAATATCATTCCCGATGAAATAGTAGCCTTGAGGTTTGAAAATGACAACAGCGAAGAAGACGACGACGAGGAGTAGAAAAACTACCGCAACTCGTAAGAGATCTACTACAGCAACTAAAAAACCAAGGACAGTGACAGTTAAAAAGAAAACACTGCCACCCAATCCTATGGTTCATGAAATCTTAGAAGCAGTCGATTCTGAGAAAGTGAAAGCTAAAAAGTTAGATATTCTCCGCACTCATGGGGATGATTCTTTCAAAATGACTATGATATGGAACTTTGATGAGTCAGTTATCTCTGTTCTTCCAGAAGGATCTGTACCATATCAACCTGTAGAGGGTGATGTACAGGCATCTAAAGAACAGGGTGTTCCTCAGAGAACAACCATTCGTAATGCTGCAAGACAATTCTACCGTTTTGTAAAAGGTGGTGATGATGCTTTGAATAAGATCAAAAGAGAGAGTATATTCATTAATATTCTCCAGACTTTACCTCAACCAGAGGCTGAGATTCTTGTTCTTGTAAAAGATAAAGCTCTAAACACAAAATACAATATCACTAAGGAATTAGTGGCAGAAGCATATCCAGAAATCACATGGGGGAATAGATCCTAATGAAAGTACTTCACGAGAAGTGTGATCCTAAATTAGCAGAGGACAAAAAACTACCATATACAGCATATCTCATTGAATATGTTGATAAGGAAAATGGTGAGGAAAAGACCTTTTATGATATTGCAACATGTTTGAAACAAACAGATATGTTTGATTATTATTATGATAAGTACAAAACAGGACTAAAAGGTTGGAAACAAACAAAGGGTATTGTAAACCCTAAGTTGTGGAATCCAGAACCTGAGAAAAAAGCTTCTCCAAGTAAAAAACCTAATCAGAAACGTAAATGATTAATCCATTGACTCATGCTAAAAATGTTAGAACTGTCTATGACAGATTCTATCAAAAGAATGTGACGGAAGTGCAAGTTCAGTTTCTAGATGAAGACCCTGCTTGGATACCCTATGACACATTACTTTCTATGTTATCATTGAATATAGAAAAAAACTATACCGATTGGAATGACTTATGAGTGAGTACAGTGGTTCCTCCCCTATGGGAGATGGTAGAAACGTTGCTGGAAGTAAATATTCTGGTGATGCTAAAGAAGGCAAGGTAGCGATCAATCAAGAGGAATATAAAAAAGTATTGAAGAAATATAAGAAAATTAAAAAGTATATGAAATCTAATCTGTTTGAGATTAAGATGATGGATGGAACTGAAAAATTAGTGAGTGAACTAACTAAAGAAGCTAATGAAATTGAAAATAATTGATGATTTTCTAAAACCAAAAGACTTTGATATCCTCCAAAATACTTTGTTGGAGGATTCTTCGTTTCAATGGCAGTTCGGTAAAGGTGTGAATACACCTGACGACGGATATTATCAATTTTGTCATGTATTTTATGCACAGTTTGAACCTAGAAGTCAGTTCTTTTACAATCTCATGCCTATCATAAATGAGTTAGAACCTGTCTCAATAGTGAGAATAAAGGCTAATCTAAATATGAGAACACCAGAGAGACAAGAGTATGACCTTCACACAGACGTTGACGATTGTATCACTTCCATCTACTATGTAAATAGTAATGATGGTTATACTCGATTTGAAGATGGTACAAAGGTTGACAGTGTAGCGAATCGTATGGTAGTATTTAATTCAAATACTAAACATGCTGGTTGCTCTCCAACTGATGAACTTCGTAGGTGTGTGATTAACTTTAATTATTTTATTTGACATGGACAAGAACCACTTGAAACTTATCATTAAGAATTTGAAAACTGTTATTGAGGAGTTGGAAGCAGAAGTTTATTCTGATCCTACTGCTTATGTTAATGGCGGTGAACATCGTGTCACCTATGCAGATCAAGAAGAACTTTAATGGACGTAAAATTAGTAACAGTAACACCTGACGCAGAAAAAACTATGGCACATATTGCTAGAGTTTCTAACCCTGCTAATCAGGACAATGAAAAGTTCGCTGGACTATTAAAATACTGTATCAAACATAATCATTGGTCAGTATTTGAACAATCTAGTATGACTCTTGAAATAGAGACAACTCGTGCGATTGCAGCACAGATACTTCGCCATAGATCATTTACATTTCAAGAGTTTAGTCAACGTTACGCTGATAGTACACAGTTAGGGATTATTCCTATTCCTAAACTTAGGAAACAAGATTTAAAGAATCGTCAAAACTCTACAGACGATCTTGACGAGTTTGTCAAACAGAAGTTAGAATTACAAATGAAAACCCTGTTTGACTCTGCAACCGCCCTTTATCAACAGATGTTAGAGGAAGGAGTTGCAAAAGAATGTGCCAGAATGGTCTTACCACTTTGCACACCAACAAGAATCTATATGACAGGTTCTTGTAGATCATGGATTCATTATATTGAGTTGAGATCCGCCAACGGAACTCAGAAGGAACACATGGACATTGCACAGGCATGTAAAACTGTATTCATAGAACAGTTTCCTATTGTTTCTGAAGCATTAGAATGGAGAAATGGAGTGGTCGAGATTCAAAAACAAATCAAAAAAGAACTTCACGGAGAAGAAACTTAATGGCAACATACCCTGTAGTCAACACAAAAACTGGTGAACAGAAAGAGGTTGTAATGAGTATCATGGAGTGGGATCAATGGAAAGATGATAATCCCGATTGGACAAGGGATTACTCAGATCCATCCACAGTTCCAGGCGTAGGAGAAGTTGGGGAGTGGAAAGATAAACTCAACAACAAACATCCAGGCTGGAGTGAGATTCTAAAGAAATCTGAAAAAGCTGGTGGAGTCAAGGGTCGTTTAGCCAATAGAGGTATTAATGTCAACTAAAAAAAGAAGGAATACTAACAGCACTGTTGGTGCAGGGATGACAGCTAAACAGATGCGTAGGAAGAGACCAATCAACAATGGTATGTTGGTTGATGTAGAACCTATCACAGATAATCAGAAGATTCTTTTTGAAGAGTACGCTAAAGGAAAGAACCTTTTTGCATATGGTTGTGCTGGTACTGGTAAGACATTTATCAGTTTGTATCTTGCACTTAAAGATGTGCTTGACGAAATGACACCATATGATAAGGTGTATATTGTTAGGTCATTGGTCTCCACAAGAGAGATTGGTTTCTTGCCAGGCGACCATGAGGATAAGTCATCACTCTACCAGATTCCATATAAGAATATGGTGAAGTATATGTTTGAGATGCCTTCAGACAATGACTTTGAAATGTTATACGGTAATTTAAAAGCTCAAGAGACTATCTCATTCTGGAGTACATCATTTATCAGGGGAACAACACTTGATAATTGCATTGTGTTAGTAGATGAGATGCAGAACTTGAATTTTCACGAATTAGATAGTATAATAACAAGAGTAGGAGATAACTGTAAAATATTGTTTTGTGGTGACTCTACTCAAACGGATCTTACAAAGTCCAATGAGAAGAATGGCATCTTAGACTTTAAACGCATCATCGAGATCATGGAAGATGATTTTGGTGTGATTGAATTTGGTTTAGATGACATTGTTCGCTCAGGTCTAGTAAGAAACTATTTGGTTACTAAACTCGCTTTGTCTTTATAATGTTTACCCACTTGAATAAACTTGGTGATTTTGAGTTAGAAGCCAATACTATAGATGGAGTTCGATATTACACTCTTCCAAGTGGAAAGAAGGCTCCTTCTATTACTTCCATAACTAGTTTCTATAATCGTCAGATATTCAAGAACTGGAGAGAGAAAGTAGGTGAGGAACAAGCAAACAAAATAACAAAAGTTGCCACCGACAGGGGCACTAAGTTTCATGATTTGGTTGAAAAATATCTTTTAAATGAAGATATTAATTCCTTAAAGAACGTATTACCGACCACCAAGGCAAGGTGGATTGCAGCAAGAGACGCTTTAAACAATATAGATAATATTCACGCTTTAGAAAAACCCCTATATAGTGAGTATTTCGGTATTGCTGGAAGAGTTGATTGTATCGCCGAATACGAAGGAGAACTCGCAGTAATAGATTTTAAAACATCTAAGAAAATTAAACCAGAGAAGTGGTTGGAGAACTACTTCGTACAAGAAACTGCCTATGCCTGCATGTATTATGAAATGACAGGCACACCTGTTAAGAAGATTGTAACCCTAATGGTTGCTGATAATGGAGATGTGAAAGTTTATGAAAAACGAAACAAAGGTGAGTATATTAAACTTCTTACCAAGTATATTAAAGAATTCGTCACCCACAAGCTCGGAGAGTATGGAGAAAGAAGTTAATGAACTCATAAAAGAGAAATTTCTCGATCAGAACAAATTTACAACTGATATCGAGCAACTTGTTCTCACCACTGAACTCAATTACATTGAGGCTTTAGTGAGTTATTGTGAGGAAAATAATATAGAATTCGAGTCAGTAGGTAAATTAATAGCGAAACCACTTAAAGATAAATTGAAGGCAGAAGCAACTGAACTAAATTATCTTAAGAGAACTTCTAAATCTAAATTACCGCTATGATATTCTGGATAGGGTTCACCATCATGTTTCTCAATGAGGGATTTGTGATGATGAGGCATGTATCGCCTTGGGCTGCAAAACAGAGAGATAATCTTATAGAAAAATATGGTGATGGTTGGCAAACCTTTCATGGTATAGTAGATTACGTTTGGGTAATTGTGACCGCTTTGGGGTTTGCATTTTCACCTCACAGAGGTAGTCATTTATACGTCTTTCTCGCCTTCTGGGGTAGTGCATTTACCCTTATATACCTACCGATGTGGGTGTCTAAAACTGATAAATAGTTATGTATTAAAGTCGTACAATGAGTGAATTTTTCAAGTCTGCACCTGTAAGAGCTGCCATGGCAGAGATACAGCAGTTACAAGAAGATATTATGACAGGTCTTGCGATCAATGGTATGAAGCATCCTCAAACACAACAGGAAGGACTTTTACACATTAGCAAGATGAGAGAACTTCTCGAAAAGCAAAAGAACTTTATGTTCAGATTGTCACTAGAGAAGGAAGACGAAGATGCGATTGAAATGAAAGAACAGATTTTAGAATCTGCTAGGTTTCTAGGTTTACAACCAAATCAAAATATTGCAGAATTTTTTGATACACTATCTGTAACTCTAGATAAACTAGAAGCCAATCTACCCGATTGACTAATACATAATTATCTGATATAATACAAACAATCCAACAATACAAAAATACGGAGAATACTAAATGTCATTTGCTGCATTAAAGAAACAATCCCGCTCAGGTTCTTTAACCGAAAGGTTAATGAAGAAAGTTGAGAAACTAAATGAGAAGGGTAATAATACTGATGAACGTCTTTGGAAACCAGCTGTAGATAAAGCGGGTAACGGATACGCAGTTATTCGATTCCTCCCTGCACATGCTAATTGTGAACTGCCATGGACTCAAGTTTGGAGTCACGCTTTCCAAGGAACAGGCGGTTGGTATATTGAGAATAGTTTAACCACTATTGGTAAGGATGATCCTGTAGGAGAACTCAATAGAAGTCTCTGGAACAGTGGTAGAGAATCAGACAAAGATATTGCTCGTAAGCAAAAGCGTAAGCTTTCTTACTATGCAAACGTCTATGTTGTAAAGGATTCTATCAATCCTGAGAACGAAGGAGAAGTCAAACTATACAAGTTTGGTAAGAAGATCTTTGATAAGATCACTGCTGCAATGCAACCTGAGTTCGATGATGAAGAAGCAATCAATCCATTTGATTTTTGGCAAGGTGCTAACTTCAAGTTGAAGATTAAACAGGTCGCTGGATTCTGGAACTATGATAGTTCAGAGTTTGGTAAGACAGAAGCATTGTTAGATGATGATGCTGAGTTAGAAAAGATCTATGATAAGATCTATGACCTCAGTGAGTTCACTGCTCCTGACCAGTTCAAGACATATGAACAACTTAAGTCACGTTTAGATACAGTTCTTGGAACTAAACAAGTAGTTACTCCTACACGAAGAGTCGCTGATGAAGATCTAGAAGATTTGAGTGAGGGTAAAGGTGCTACTGTAGATGAAGAACTTGCTAATCTTTCCGCAGCTGCAACCGCATCTGCAACCGACGAGGAGGAAGATGACGCACTAAGTTACTTCCAGAAACTCGCAGAAGAGTAAACAATAAGAAAGGGGTCTCACGACCCCTTTTTTTTAGCCTCCCCTTAGTCTGGGGTTGTCTGCATTTTTAAGTTTCTTATTGACATATTGTGATGACTTTTTGTATTTCATCACATCTTGCATATCTGATACCACACGATCTAGAAATGCTGGTCTTATGACTCTTATTCTTCTTTTGGAATCATTTATATCTAATTCATACATGTAGTTTGATACTGGGAATATATTACTGTGAATAATAGTATTGCCATTGGCATCTTTTACAGTTCCAGCATTGTCAATAGTTGATGTATCATTTAGAGGTATACCACTATATGAAACTGTTGTCTCTCTCACAGGGTTTCTTTCCAAATAACTCATGTTGAAATTAGAATCAACTCTCAATCCTCTAGGCACAACTAGTCTACCATTATCATCTGTTAGTATTTTAGTTTCATAGTGATGTATCTCTGCTAATTTTTCATCACTACCATATTTGTCAAGAAGATAATTTCTAAAATCATTTTCAGTGAGAGGCCATTGATCTCTCACTTTTGTAATATTATTTGCTATCAATACAACCCAATCAAATCTAGGATCTCCATATAACTTTTGTGCCACTTGTTCTGGCCTTCCATCACCCACGATTGTATAGTCATCAAAACCTGTGACAATATTCAACATGTCATCACGGATCTTAGCTCTTCTAAAAATGTTTTTAACTTGTATAAATTCATCATTAGAACTCCTATCGGTAGATCTAGAAACGTAATTTATATTTGGTAGATAAGAAAAATATCCTTGCATTTTAGTATCCTACGTCAGCTGTGTAAGGTGAATCTTGTCTTATAACACTTATAGGCATTAAATCTCCTATTGACTCAGAATTACTCTTGTCAAATTCTCTGCCTGGCATTATGTTAGGACTATAATCTGTGTTGTATATAGGTTCTAATTCATTAAATTTAAGTGACATCTGTACAGCGACAGGTTGACCATCCTGATATGCCATCCACATTCCTTCTGGAGTATAGTTAAGGTTTATATCAGTTAAAGCACATGGTTTGAATTTATTAACACCAAGAATATCTTTGTTGCCATTGGTAAGATATCTTAGTCTGAATATATTTGGAGTTCCTAAGAAGTAAGTAGGACCACCAGCCTGTCCAGTTCCTCTTGCATCCGCACCATCTTTTCCAGACACTAGTTTTTTTAACTTTCTAGGAGCAGACCATTGTTTCAAAGCACGAATTATCATTCTTACCTGTGCTGCCTCTCTTATATCTCTTGGACTCATCAACCAGTTAAACTCAAATGATCGTAAAGAAACACCAGCGAATAGTAGTTCTGTATTTGCATTGGCAATTACACCAGCAGTTCTACTTAATATAGTGTCTGCACTTACATCATATCCCATATCGCCAACTAATTGACTAATCTCGTTTGCAAATAATTCTTGCCTACCAGACTGCTGAGTTGCACTTCTAAGAGTTCCCATAGTATTCTTAAGGAAAGCTTGGAATCCATTGAGACCAAGTTTACCTGCTATGATTTGCGACATACCGTTACTCATCGACGCTCTTACAGCATCTAATGCTTGGTTGTTTATATTGTCTTCTTCCCATTTTCTTGCATTACCATCTACCATATTATTAGGCATGGGTAACAAGAGTCCAGCACCTAACTTCTTTCTGTATGGTGATGATCTTTGAACTCCGTATGCCGATCCTATATTACTTTTCTCAGTTGCAGTAGCGTAGGGAGCTTGATATGAGTAACATGTTATAGAAAAACGATCCTGTTGATCGGACATATCCATTGGATATTTCACAGTTTGGAAGAACATTATATCTTCTTCACTATCGTAATTTTCCGCTCCCCTTGCAAGAACACCAGTAGCTCCGTCTGGTAACAACAAATCATTTTCTGAATCTAATTTTTCTTGTAGACTCCTAATCTTCTTAGTTAGTGCGTTTCTGTCTTTATTATTTGTTGATTGAGCCAACTCTGCTTCAAGTCGATTTATTTCTCTTGTTATTTCAGTTGAATATTCTGATATTGTTGTATATGATGGTACAGGATCACCAACTGCATTGGCATGATTTTTTGTTGAATCTTTGAGTTGTTGGTTTACAACGCCCGTATATATTGTGCTTTCAGCTGTAGATGGTGGGAACACTCCTGTCTCTGATTGCAATCCAGCTATGGTTACATTTGTTTTTCTACCCCTACTATTGACATTTGGTTCCGTTATTTTACTTTGATCCCAGACTCCGTTTGTGTATATTGGTTCTGCTTCTGGTAATACTATTCCATTTGAGTCAACAGGGAGGATTGTGGTATTTCCGTCTTTGTAGAAAGTTTTATATTCTTGCACCCTCCCCTTTACTGTTTGCTTAATGACAGTATCTGTTTCTATTTCTACTCCGAATTCGGAAACGTCATTTGGAAATCTAGAATCTGTCATTTCTTCCAGTTAAAAGCTCTATACTTGGGATACTTCATACCATTTTGATTTATAAACTGTTCTGTTGGTAGTTCAGAGATCTCTCCCCAATCTTCAGTTCTAGGAACTTTTTGTAAGTTTCCTATACCAGAATACAGATATTTGTGTATGGTATTTTTAGGCACGGATGCTCCGCCACCGCTATTTAGTAAGCTCATTGCAACGGAACCACGATAATCTGGATTTACATAGTGTAAATTGCATCCAAGAAACCCATCTCGATAGAAAGTAAGTGCTACTGCGAGTGGTTGAGTATCCCAAAACTCGTATCTTTCTGGGAAAGATGGACTATATGAGAAGAAAAATAAATCACCAATAGATATTCCTCCAGTATCTTGTGTACTAACATCTGGATTCTGTACCTCTGATAGGGCATTAGATAGTGCATTAACATACCATGCGCCACTTCTGTTTCTATTACTGGCCTGTTGTCTAATATCTTCTGCGATCATGTGAAATACCTAAATCGTCTTCGGTCATGATCTTAAATTCATACTTTCTATCAGCACAGTATTGTTCTGCTGCTTCCCACTTCGCTTGATTAATAACCCATGTCTGTACATCATGAGCCCATGCCTTAGTTCTTCTCTTTGGATTCTTAGGTGGGGCTTTACATTGTTTCTTTGGTTTGACTTCAATCACTACAGACCTTTTCTTACCGTTTGCATCTTGATATTTGATAAAGAAATCGGGAAAATATCTGTGTACTTTTCTATCTAAAGGATTTTTATATGGTATGAAAAATTCCTCTGATTGCCATTGACTTATATTCTCTGTTAAATCGCAATATTCCATGAACTTTTTTTCCCAAAGAGAACGATAAATGATCTGGGTGGGATCGCCTTTATACTTTTTTATATGTTTTGGTTTAAATTTACCCTTATAAGCCATATACATAGTATGGTAAGTCATAACTTTATTTAGATGGCAATAGATAGACAGACGAATAAGAATTATTTTCAGAAGATAAGACCATTTAATGCAGGCACAACGCCTGATGGTATTGAGAAAGGTCAATTTGATCTTGCATTTCAAGAAGATTTCCAAACTGCACTAGGGGCGCCATCTCTTTCTAGCTTTTATATTGTTAATTTAGATTTAGCAATGGGAACTAGTAATTCAGACGGTGCTGAAGAGAGTTTAGAAAATTGGTTGACATCATGTGGAGTATTTAATACTCCATACGCTATGCGTAGATATTCTTTGTTAGCAACAGAAGCGATATTGCCTGGGACATCGATGTCTGTTTTAGAGGAAAAAGGAAGTAGACAAGGTATAACTGAAAGATTTGCTACACAGAGGGCATATAATGATATTGCTATAACTTACTATATTCCATCGGATTATGCTTCTTTGAGATTATTCCAAGAGTGGATTAATTTCATGAACCCACTATACTACAAAGCTGGTTTTACTGGATCAGGTGCTAACGATGTAAGACTTACTAGTGGATATACATCTGGATACCCACATGCAAGCGATTCAAATTCTTTTCATAGATTCAGATATCCAAATGAATACAAGAAAAGTTTAACCATTACTAAATTTGAAAGGAATGTGGGTGCAACCCAATCTCAATTAAACACTTATACCACTACTCCAAAAGAAGAACAGGGTAATGACAATCCATTCGTACGAGTATTCAGTGATGAAGATCGATTCCAAATGAATAAGAAGTATGGTGCGTTCGACCCAGAAGCGATAAGTTATAAATTTATAAATGCTTTTCCTACATCTATACAGGATGTAGCGTTAACTTATCAGAACTCAACAGTTTTACAAGTAACAGTAGAATTTGCTTATGACAGATATATCATAGTAACTAACCAATCAGAAGTTGGCAATACCCAAACAGATCGCAGTGATCCAGCAAATGCTGAGGCTGGTAGGCAAGGTGAAGTACTTAGTGATGGTAATAATAAGTTGAATGTTAAAGTTGCAAATACTGCTCCAGCTGGCCAAGAAAATGGTCCTATGGCGAGTGATATGAAACTCAAAGAAAATATTACTAAGGTAGGTAACTCACCATCTGGTATCAATGTTTATGAATGGAATTACATTGGTAAATCACAGAGATATCGTGGAGTATTGGCACAAGAACTTCTTGAGTCACATCCAGAAGCAGTTACTATGTGTCCAAATGGATTCTTAGGAGTCTATTATGGTAAGATAGATGTTAAAATGGAGGCCGTAAAACCCCTCTAAATAATAAAGAATAATTACTTATTATGCCTTTACCCAAGATTACAACCTCTGAGCATGAATTGGTATTACCTTCAAACGGAAAGACTGTAAAGTACAGACCGTTTTTGGTAAGAGAAGAAAAGATACTCATACTTGCTTTAGAAAGTGGAAACCAAAAAGAGATCACTAACGCAGTTAAACAGGTCATAAAAGCCTGTGTAATTACGAGAGGGATCAAGGTAGAACAACTCCCTGCCTTTGATATTGAATATTTGTTTTTGAATATTCGTGGAAAGTCTGTTGGTGAATCAATAGATCTAATTATCACATGTGGAGATGACGGAAAGACTGAGGTTTCAGTCAATGTTCCTATCAATGATATAGAAGTCATTACATCAGAGGAACATACTACAGATATTGAAATTGGCGATGGATATACTGTTAAGATGAAGTACCCTTCTCTTACTCAGTTTATTGAAAATAATTTTACAGATGATGAGGACGCTGTTGACCAGTCATTTGATATCATAGCATCATGTATTGACATGGTATATAATGAGAAAGACATGTTCGCAGCAGCTGAGTGTACTAAAAAAGAACTAAGAGAATGGGTCGAATCATTGACATCAGCACAGTTTGCAAAGATTGAAAAGTTCTTTGAAACTATGCCCAAACTACAACATACTATAAAAGTAGTCAATCCTAACACCAAGAAAGAAAACACTGTAATACTAGAGGGGCTAACGGATTTTTTCGCTTAGGTATGTCTCATATGAATCTTGAGACATACTTCCGAATCAATTTTGCTCTCATGCAGTTCCATAAATATTCCCTAACAGAAGTTGAGAATATGCCGCCTTGGGAAAGGGATATCTATGTTGGATTACTTAGATTACACATTGAAGAAGAAAATCTAAAACAAAAAGCTAGGGAAGCACAAATCAAAAATGGCTAAATTTGGATCTATCTTAAAAAATGTTGGGAAGGCAACGAAGAAGATTAATCCTGGCAAATTTTTAAAGGGAAAAAAAGAAGGTCTACTTAAAGGTGTCAAGAGTGGAGTAAAAGGTCTACAACAGAGTAAGGTAAAAGGAAAGAACTCTCTCTTAAATGTTAAGAGTCTAGAACCTATAAGACCAGATCTAAAACAAGGTGGCGTAAGAAAGGTAGGTAAACTTGTAACAAACAAAGTTCAGTCTCTTGTTCCTAAAATTGCTAAGTCTGTAACATCAAAGGTAAATCAATTCGATCCTAACGCTCTTCTAGGAAAGATATTTGATGGTGGATTGAACTCATTGAACAGTTTCGCATCTGGTTTAGGAGGATTGAAGAACTCTCTACAGAGGAACTTAGAGTTTTTAAAAGAAGCTAAGGGTATAATTGTTGATCTTATCACTAAGATGGCCAAGGCCAAACCGAGAGGTGGCGGTGGTGGATTCTTCAAAGGTTTGATAAAGAATATTGCAAAGGTAGGATTACTGGCAATGGCGTTCAAGGCAGCGCCAGCGGCGATGGGTGTTGCTGCAGTTGGTGGTAAAATGGCTTTAGGTGCTGGTGCTCTCGTTGCTGGTGGTATGCTTGCAGGGAAAGCCTTTGGAGCAATAAAGAAAAGACTTCAAAAGAAAAAAGGTGCAGATAAGATAGACGGAGATAAATTCAATGAGATCATAGACAGGTTCCAAACTGAACTTAATATGATAGAGAAGAGGAAACGTAGGCGAAAAGATGACAAACCAGAGAAGGATAAACAAGAAGAAGTAAAGAAAGATGAAACAGATCCAACCACTGATACAACTGAATCTAAAGTAGAACCACAAGAGGAGGTTATGGGTGGGTCTCCCAACGCCATATTGAAGATAGAAGAGGGTGGTAAGATGATTATCACTCCAACTCAGGGGGGAGAGGAGAAACCTGATGACAAGGGAGGAAAAGAATCAACAACAAAACCAGCTGAAGAAAAAGAAAAACCACAGGGATTAAAGAGAGTCGCTGCTGGGTTCATGGACTTTGCTACAGGAAATATGTTTGATTTTGATTCTCGTGGGTCAAGTGTAGATGGTCTCAAGAGATTTCTTAAGGGAGATAAGGGAGAGTCTGGTGATAAAGGAAACAGGGGTGCCTTAGGATCTAAAGGAGACTCACCCAGAAGATCAGCATTTAGAAAAAAGAAAGAAGAGATCAAAAATTATAAAAAGTTTGGTGGAACTGGTAATGAAATTACAATAGGAAACATAACTTATGTGCCTGGCGATAAGGGGTATAAGGATGCCTTCAATGAAGTTAGTGGTGCAACGAGTGAATCAGGTGCGATAACCCCTCTTGGTGAGGCAAAACCAGCACCATCTGAGGCTGATGCTAAACTAGAAATATCTAAGGATATTGCTCAACCAGCTATACAACCCTCTGGAGGTGGTGCTGGCGGTGGCACAATACTTCCTGTTCCCATACCAGCACAGGATAAGAAAAGAACAGCTGGATCAACGCCTATACAGAGAACACAAAATGCTACAAAGAATGTAGTTCCTATTCTTCCAGCTATTGATATGAGTAACATTCATATTCAATATTCTAGATCCGTGTTTAATATAATAGATGCAATGTAATGAGTAAAGCAGCAATCGCCACAGTAAAAAAGAAAGCTCAGGGTGCTGTAGATAAGGCAGAGAGTGTCATATCAAGGTTTTCTCGTTTCATGGGAACTACCAGTACGAGTATAACTGGTGATATTCCAGGCAGATCCACTTTAAAGAAAGCAAGAAGGTTTGCGAGGAACTTCAGTTCTGGTAAGAAGAGTGGAGGACTTAGTAAAGCTTTACTAGGTAGTGCTTTGCTTCTTCCTGTAGTTTTAGGAGGTTCGTTGAGTAAAGCTAAAGCTGCATCAACAACGGATGTTCTCAATCAACAGTATGGTGGCGATGAACGTGCCATGAGAAAAGATCTAAAAGCAGAAAAAGAAAAGGTAGATGATGGATTAAAAAATGTCAACGAAAGTGCAGATGATAACAAGAAGGCAACATCAAAACAAGAATCTGAGATAGGTTCAAAGAAAAAAGAAGAATCGCAACAACTAAAACCAAAAGAGGGTGAAGCGGGTGAAGAGGGTCAAGAGGGTGAGGAAAAACCTGATCCTAGAAAATTTATTGGTAGAAAGAAAAAAGGATTAGATGTTGATGCCTTTGAAGAAGCTATTGACAAGTTTATCTTTTTGTCTAAACAAGGTAAGTTGTTTGGAGGGGGACCTAGTATAGTAGAAAGATTATGGAACTTCATAACAGATACTACTGATAAAGTTATAGAAAAAACAAAAGAGATTGCAAAAGCTATTAATAATTCTGATGCAGTAAATGCCGTTAGGGATTTTATTGGTGCTGAGAAGGATGATGGATACTTGGGACCTAAATGGTTAGGTTTAAGGAATCCTTTTGCAAACAAGAAAGACAAAGAGATTACAGAAGAACTTACTGATAAAAAGGTTAATGAAGAAGGTGAAAAAGTAACTCCAGTTCATTTAACTAAAGCTACACCAACTGAAACAATGATGGGTGATAAGGTAGAACCTAAATCAGAAATGACTTATGATCTACCTCCAGAAGTTGCAGGGGATGAAAAGTTCATGTCAGGTATAGCTGATTTGTCTGAGAAGTACAATATTCCACAGAATGATATCCTCGCTATGATGGACTTTGAAACTGGTGGTACATTTGATCCAGCACAGAAGAACTTAGGTCCTGATGGTACGCCAGAAACAGGATCAGGCGCTACTGGTTTGATACAGTTCACGCCTGCTACTGCTGAGGGATTGGGAACTAGCACAGACGACTTATCTAAGATGTCTAGATCAGAACAGTTAGAATATGTTGATAAACATTTTGAAACTAATTTGAGAGGTCGTTTAGGTGATGAGGGTGGAGATATATCTGATCTATACATGAGTGTATTATTCCCTGTTGCCGTAGGTAAACCAGATGACTTTGTTCTCTTTGGTAAGGGTGCAATTAATGAGAAGTTTGAAGGAAGATACGAAGCAAATAGAGGTCTAGATGCTAATAATGATGGTAGTATAACTAAGATAGAAGCTGCTGCGAAAGTTATTAAGCAAAGAGACAAAAATGTGAAGAGTGGTGCGTCATCTGTTGAAACTTCTGCTATTCCAGAAAAAGATGTAATACCTCAACAATATATGGGTTATGATTCTCCAATGGGAGGAGGAGGAGAATCAGAGTCGATTGTGATGATACCTCCTAATGTTGAAAAACCACAAATGCAAACAACACAAGCATTTAAACCCAATGGTTCTGGTGATATGGATATCATATTCTTACCAGCAGATACAAATGGTATGATCTCTCAGTTAACAATTCAAAGTTTAGGTGCTAGTTAATGTCATCAATTTTAAAAACACAATTTAAAAAAGTCATAATCACGCCTGAGCAAGAGATTGTTTTCAAAAAGGGTGGATCGGATGATGGAGATAAGAATACTGCTGATGCACTTAATATTACACCAGCAGTTGTAGCATTTGATTATTATGAGGATCTGTTATCGCCATCCATAACAGTTAATTTAAAAATATCTAACACTTCTGGTTTATACAGTTTAGTTCCCATCAGAGGTTATGAAAGAATTGATCTTGTAATAGGAACTGCTTATGGTGACATAACTTTTGGAGATGAGGATAAAAATCCTCTATATGTTATTGGAATTGAAGGCCTAACACAGACAGAAGGACAGGAGATATTTACTTTAAAGTGTTCTACTCTAGAAAATTTGAAGAATGAAACTTCTCGATGTCAAGTTAGATATCCAAGAGTTCCTATCAGCACACATGTACAAACTATCTTAGAGGAAGTCCTTCAAGTAGATCCTGATAGAATAGTAGAGGTTGAGGACACAGTAACTTCATATGGATTCATAGGAAATAATAGAAAACCTTTTCACACTCTTACATGGTTATGCCCTAAGGCGATTCCTAGCACATCTGGAGTCAAGGGAACTGCTGGAAGTGAAGCAAAGGGAACTGCTGGATATGTATTTTATGAGGATTACAAAGGGTTTCACTTTAGATCTGTTGATCGATTAGTTGATGCAACACAGGTAGAATATCCAACAGATAGCGAGGAATTAAAATCATTAGGTGTAGAGACATACACATATTCAAGCACTATCAGTAGAAATGGAAGTGAGAATGAAAAGCAAATAATTTCACATTACACAGACAAAACTACAAATCTACAGAAAAATTTAAGAGTTGGAATGTATGGAAACTTGACATACTTCTATAATCCGTTAACATGGAAAGCAGATGCGTATTTGTTCAATCTAAAAGAAGAAATTGGTGAGAACATAAAGACTGCTGGCGACAATGTTCCCATACCACAAGGGGATATTTCTAAATTCGCTTCAAGAGTTTTGGTAAGGATAGGAGACACAGGAATGTGGGATCCAGAATTAACAAAAGTTGATGATGAAGTTGTGGATTCGGGGAGAGACAGCACCGATATGGCAAAATCTTTCTCTAGATATTCATTGCTCTTCCAACAGTCACTAAATATAGTTATACCATGCAATATCAGCCTAAGGGTTGGTAGAGTTATAAAGATAGTCTTCCCCTCTGTAGGACCTGAGGAATCAGGTGGAAGAGGTAGTAAGGAAGCTGACACAGAACTCAGTGGATTTTATCTCATTAGAGCTTTAAGACACCACTTTGAGTTAAATGAAGGGACAAATACAACATCCCTAAATCTCATACGAGATTCATATGGAATACAATAGGAGAAACTATGGAATCAATAGAAAAACACATCGAAAAAGATAGGAAAATCGCAGAAGATCCTCTATCAAGCCCTGCAGCACGCAGACATGCTAAAGTAGAACTAGAGGAATTGGAAACATACGCAGAACATCATAAAGAAGAGATCGCAGCGGGAGATCACCATGACCCTAATGCACTGGAACTTTTCTGTGATATGCACCCAGACGAACCAGAGTGCTTGGTGTATGACGACTAATGCTGGACAGTGCCCTATTAAAGACCAACTTTGTTGGACGAGATGGATTCGTATGGTGGATTGGCCGAGTCGCCGATTCAGATGTTTGGCGTAACGAAGCCACCGATACGGATGCTGGATGGGCATACAGATGTAAAGTTAGAATAATAGGATACCACCCCTTTGACGAGGAGGTGCTTCCTGAGAGCGATTTGCCTTGGGCTCATGTTCTGGTGGATGCAACTTCTGGATCTGGACAGGGTTGCTATGGTGAGAGTTCAAGAATGGTTGGAGGAGAAACTGTTTTTGGTTTCTTTATGGATGGTGAGGAAGCTCAAAACCCAGTTGTATTTGGTGCATTAGCAAGACAAAACAATAAGTCTGGATATGGTCCTACTAATTCAGATGTTGAAAGTATTTCTGCTACAGAGTCAAATGCTTTTGGGGTTGTTAGTGGTAGAAAAATAGGTGGGCCAACAACAATGCCTGCAAGTAAGAATCAAGAAATTGGAAATAAATCTAGTGATGAGAGTCAAACAAAATTAAATGCTGAAAATAAAGTTGGTGAGGAAACAAACGGCGAGAAAAAGGGCGAACTAGAGGGTGGTGGAGAAGGATTAAGTAAAGAAAGAAAAATTGATCAGACTTTCAGTAACGTACAAACAGGCCCACATAAACTCAACAATGGTTGTAAAGATGATGCTGTAGGAGATATAGCACATGAGATAGGTAGTTTTCTAACCACAGTCAACTCTTTGACTGAGTTTGCTGGAGAATGGATTGATGTAGCAGAGAATACAATAAAGGATATTAGGAAATTAACTAATAAGGTAGCTAGGTTGATAAGTGCTGCAATGAAGAAGATCATGAACCTTATTAGAGAAAAGGTCATGAATTTTATATCAAAACAATTCAGAAATCTACAAGCACTAATCATTCCAGAACCACAAAAGCCATTCATCTCCAAGGCTGTACAAAAGATTCTGGACATAATTTTCTGTTTGTTTGATACTGGTTTCAACGATCTGTTCGACCTGATAAAAGATATGTTGATCGATATGATTGGTAAAGCGATAAATCCAACAGTTTGTGCTATTGAACAGGCAGTGGCAAACCTTTTGGCAAGTGTATATGATACAATTAATAACTTGCTCGCACCAATACTATCAGGATTAGATTGGTTACTTGGGTCATTAGGCAAGATCGCTGGTTTGTTTGGTAAAATAAGCAGTTATGTTGATATGTTATTATCATTCCTATCATGTACTGGATTAACATGTAAGGAGTATGATGATTGGACACAATCTGGAGGAAAATCTAAACTACCATCCCCTGACATGGAAAGTGTACTAGACAATGTAGAAATATTCCAGAAATTAGACCAGTTTGCTGATACATCTGGTTTCTCAGGTGACAATGAATCTGGTTCGGGAGTTTACGATGCAAGAGCAAGATTCTCTCTTCTTAGTATGATGGGTGGAGGAGCTGTAGAGTTCTTTGATTGTAATAATAAAACTAATAATCCTCAGAATCAAGATGATTTGGCCATGGCGGTTCCGCCAGGATTCACTTGGAGTGAGTGTATTCCTCCGAAAGTAGAAGTTCTTGGTAATGGAACAAAGACCGCAGTTTTAATTCCTATCGTTTCCTCAGTAGACGGAAGTATATTAACACTGGAGATTATAGAACCAGGCAGAAATTATACTGATGTACCGACAATCTCTATTATTGATAAGACTAGACATGGTGGTGGAGCAAGAGCAAAAGCGATCATAGACAATGAAGGTAAAGTTGTAGATGTGTATATGATATCGCCTGGATTTGGATATTGTACATCAACGAATGTAATTCCTCCAAAATACCCTGTTACAGAGGATACTGACGATGAAAATCCATTTATAACATTCACAACTCCAGCTGATGATGCGGTTGGTGTAGAAACATCTGTATCTCTTTCAGTTACTTTTAATGAACCAATCGTCAAAGGAAAGGGAGAGGTAGTCATAACAGAAGCACTAACCAACGTTGTTCATGAAAGGATTAATGTAAAGAGTAGGAGAATAGAATTTTTATCAGATAGAATCATTAGAATAGATCCCAAGAACGATCTAAGAGGCGGCACTGATTATTTTGTTACAATGTCGGAAGGATCATTCTTAGATATGGCAGACAACCAGTTCGCTGGTATAGGAAGAACAGATACTTATAACTTTACCACTAAGGGAGTCTCTGGAATAGGAAGTGAAGCAGTTGGTATTGTTACCACTTTGATTCCATACAGGCCTGGGATTGGATATACGTCAGGGGACAATGGACAAGTTGGTGCATGTACATTCGATTTAGTTTTAACTCCAGCTGGATCTATCGCTGGAATCAATAATATAAATTGCCAAGATAAACATAAAGTCATACCAGAAGTTACAATAAATACCAGATCTGGAATAGGAGCAGAGTTACTTCCTGTTATATCCTATAGCCCTGACTTTGTTTCTGATAGTGGAACTGCTCCAAATGTTGATGGTGGATTCGGTGGTGGTAGGACAGGAATACCTACACCAGATGCTGCTAGAGCTGGTGGAAATCTCTACATTAAAGTTATAGATTGTGTATATGGTTTAGGTAAGACACAAGTTGGTTGGGTTAATGGTAATCCCTACTATGGTGACTTCCACGTTCACCCATCAACAGGTGTTAGAATGGTAGGAAAAGTTCATATAAATGAACCTCATGCTGTAATATATAACACGAAGGAAGAGAGTCTAGGGCAACCAGCGCCAGTGACCTATACTCAACCCAGAACAACCAGTACTCAGACCCCACAATCCGATGTTTCCGACTCCACTGATGCAAGTACAACTGACACAAGTAATACTGCTTCAACTACAACAACTCCACAAACAACTACGACACCAACGGAGACAACTACACCAGCTCCAGAACAACCTCAACAACAAACTCCTCCACCAACTCCACCAAGCACTCCTCCTCCTTCTACTCCTCCTTCTGGTGGCGGCGGGTCTGGCGGATCGGGTGGCGGAGGCTACGGAGGTGGATACTAAATGAGTGATAATATAGACAAACAAACGCCGAAAACTAAAGAATACTATGCAAACTATCCAGGCTTTAGAATTACTTCTGGGATAAAAATTCCTGATGGAGATTTGAAAGGTAAATACACTGATTTCTCAGTAATGACTGACGAGATTCAAGGTATCGCCTTTTATAAAGATGGATTACAGAAGTTAGTTACAAATGGAACATCCTATGAAACTGTAGGAATGAAGGTGGATGAAGGAGATTTTGCAAAAATAATCTCCGCTCCAAATGGTAACATTCTAATTGAAGCAAAATCGGGAGACATTGAGATAAGAGCAAGAAATATAAGACTTCATGCCACCAATGATCCTGATGGTGAAATGACCATAAAGGCAACTAAACACATTTATACTAAGGCTCCTATCATTGATATTGATGGTAATCTTACAAATGTCTTAGGAAAGAAAACATTGAGTATGGGTGGTAACTTTGTAGATGAATCTGGAGGTGTGGAACTTTCATCTGGAACTCAAACAGATTCAAAACAAGGTGGTTTCTTGGGAATGGTTCTTTCGTTCACCAGTAGATTCAAAGATTTCTTAGGTTAAATGGCACATACTTGTTCTATAATTAATGTTGGTGATAAAGTTGTTGTAGGAGCGTTAGATACGTCTTTCCTACCAGGCGTGCCAAAAGTATTTCCAGGCACAGTTTCTGCTAACGGACCATGTTTCTTCGGATTAGTTCCTAATATTGGAATACCACAGGCTGCGGTCATGATTGGACCTCCTATGAATATTCCAGCACCAACTTCTTTACAGGTTGATGGAATTACTATTTTTAGGACAGGTATAACCAACTTCTTTACACTCAATAATTACTTTGCCTTATGTACCAAGTTTGCCCCTACAATTAGGAACTCCACAAGTATAACAAATGGTGTCTCCACTAACAATGGACTCACTATCATGAATGGTACATGTACAATCAACGCCAGTTTAAATGTATCTGCTGTTGTGACCATAGGTGGATCGCTAACTGTTGGTGGTGGAATAAAATGCCCCACTATTGCTGCAGGCTTTGGTAAGTTTGGTAGTGTTGCTGCACCATTTAAGTTCTTTGACATACCACACCCAAGTAAAGAGTTCCCACACAGGTTGAGATACTCTTGTCTGGAAGGACCTGAAATAGGTGTGTATGTAAGAGGAGAGTTAAGGGGAACTAATGAGATAGAACTTCCTGATTATTGGAAAGATCTTGTGGATGACAGGACTATTACAGTTCAGTTAACACCTATTGGATCTCATCAAAATTTGTGTTATTCTATTGCCAGATCGAGAGATAAAATTACTATATTAGTAAACCCACATGGTTTCAATACACATACGATTCGTTGCAGTTACATAGTATATGCTGAACGTAAAGATGTGAAAAAACTGGTAACAGAGTATGAAGGAGCTGTCGAATAATGACCTCTGATCCAAAATTAATCGCTAAAAGATTAAGAGAACAAAGAAAACAAGTAAAAGATGAGACAGTGGTTCTTAATGAACAACTGGCTCTAGTTGATGTAGTCATTGACGAGTATGATGATCTTATTATTAAATTAGATAATAAGATACCACCACTGATTGCACCTATCAATGCTCAAATCAATGCTGTACAACAGGCATATCTTAATAGAATATCTCATGGATGTAGAAGTGATTTAGCATGGGTGCAAGTAGGAACAACAGAGCTAGATGATGATGAAGCAGTAGTATATGAAGTCCAAAAAGACCCAGCTACATTTAGATTTCTAGGATACTATGGCCCAAAATATTACAAATACCCAAAGAATAGAGAGTATGGGTCTAATGTAGTAGAGACTATCAATGACGCAGATGCAAATGTGGGTAGTAAAATTTTACCTATATTTGATGCTGATGCAGAAACTCTAACTGGATTCACTACAGGTAGACTTTCTGGTATCAAGACAGGAGATTTTATAACAGACTCATTATCATATCCTTACATATTTCAAGCAGGAGCTGGAACATCTATAACTGGTTTTGGAATTACTAACTACGCCAAATACAATTATGCGGTAAGTGGATTTTGCACATCAGGTGATAATAAAATATATGGAGATAAAAAGATAGGGTTTATAACTGATTTTAGTATTGGAGATGAAGTTTATGGTGCCCCAGATAGAAGTGGTGCTGGGATCGTACCTAACGGAACCACTATCACAGGGTTTGGAACTGCGGTTGGTATCGTAACTTTCGTGAACGACGCTGGTATTACCACAGGTGTAGCAGTAACTCTAGATTTTGCAACTCTAAGTAATGCAATCACCAACAATATCAGTAAAGATATAGGAACATCATTCTATGTTGGAGTCGTATCATCATACTATTACGCAGATCTAAGTGCTGCTCCCAATGCTACAGGTATTAGTAGTTCTTTTATTATTATCAGGCCTGGCGATCTAACAGATATAGAGTTTGAATCTACTAAAAATCCAATAGACCCAGTAGAGATAGGTATAGCGAGGGATGCAAATATAGGAAAAGGACATAGATTGGAACTGATCAACAATGGAGATCCAGACATTACTGCACAGTGGAGAGAAATTATTGAAGATCCAGAACCAGCAGTAGGTGCTGGTAGGGTAGAATATTATGTGGGTTCATTCAACTGGCCACTTATAGTCAATAGAGATGATGATGGGGATGTAGATGAGAACTACGCATCTTTAGGACAGAGAGTTATTGTAGGTGTGGGTGCAACTTCTGGTGCTGGTATAGGATATGCGAACGTGCCTCCTAGTGGATCTATTCCAGGCGATTGTGGTACTTATGATACTGCAATCATTGATGCAGAAACTGAACTGCAAAATCTTATTATTGCAAGTACACCCAAAATAAATCACTATATAAATGGAGCAGATTCGTTGCGACAACTAAGAGATGATGACGAAACGAAAGCATGGGGATACCTACAAGCGATAGGATTCAACAATGCAAAATCTAAGAGACAACTATCTCAAGCAGAAACCATAGAGGACTTTAATTGGCCTGACGTTGGAATTACAACATGATACCAGAACATTTCTACCCATTTTGGACTGTTTATGATAGTCTAGGACAGAAGTATTGCGATTGCAGCCACGAGGAGTATGCAATCAGAACTTTAGAATTACATGAGGGTGAGGGGTTTACTTACAGGAGGATAGATGCTCCTAAACCGCTGCCACCACACATTGTAGATGTAACAGCAACAACTGAAAGTCAATTGCCTGGGCAACAGGGATTACCTTCAGCAGTTGAGAGATTACACAATGATATCAGAAAGAGTTTGAGGAAACCTTTTGACCCTCTACCCGAAAGTGAATTGAAAAGTATCCCACATGATTTACATTGATTGCCGACAAGAATTTTTAGATTGGTCTAAGTATGACTTATCGAAAGACGAGATATATGTTGTAGATTACATCTTTCCGCCTTGGTTTGTTCACCATGTTCATGATATGGTGATGACAGGATACAACTGGTTCTGGGGACACACCAGCGGATATGCTGAAGATGGTAGAGATGTGGGTGCAGATCCTACATGGGAAGAGGCGCCAGCCTTAAAACAACAAATATTTCCTCCAGACAGGAGTGACATTGCACAGGATAGTGCCTTCAAAATGATCTACAGTGCTGTTATGAATACTCTACCATTTGAAGTAGAACTAGGAGAGATAATGATAAACGGACAACAGTGGATACATAACACAACTCCACATCAAGATTGTATATGTGACAACGGTATCAGTTTCTGTTATTATGTAAACAAAGAATGGAATCCAGAGTGGGGTGGACAGTTGATGTATAAGTTAAATGATAAGTGGGAAGGAGTAGACCCTGCTCCAGGCAGAGTTGTATTTTTTAAGGGAAATATATGGCATCATGGTATGCCACCAAATGAAAAGTATCGTGGATTAAGATCTAGTCTGGTATATAAAACAATGAGAAAAGTACCTCTACCTTCAAAATGAAAAAAGAAATCTTTGGAATACCTATCTTTGAAGATAAGGTTGACGTAACTAAATTTGATATCATTCCTCAAGCTCCACTAGAACCAACATGGGATTCTGGTGTTCCTTCTACTTTCTCATCACAAAAACAAGAACTGATTCCAGAGGACATATGGAGATATCTATCTGAAGTTATAGAAAGGAACTTGTACCCAGCAAACTTGATGGGAAAGAACGCAAGGTTCGGGCATATATGGAAAAATGTCTATGAAAAACATCACTATCAGGATGCTCACATACACCCTAAAAGTCAGTGGAGTTTTGTAATTTATGTTGATGTAACATCAAGGACAGCCTTCTTTAATCCTTCAATACATAATATACAGAATCATATAGGTTGCACAAATCCTTATTTTCCGTTAGACTATAAGCCTAACCTTGAGCCTGGGAGTATCATTATATTCCCATCATTCCTCATGCACATGGTTAATTCAGGCAATGAGGGATCTACAATATCTGGAAACCTTTACATGGAATACTCGTGACTGACACAAAGAAAAACAGAATGACAAAGGAGGAGTACCTCCAGAAATGCGAGGAAGTAGAAGATACTGCCTACGCTGAAAAAGGGCATCCACAGAGTTTTGGAAACAATCTATTACTCCAAAACATTGATGCCTTCGGTAAAGAGATTGCAAAATTGAGTACTAAAGTAAGAGCCCTTGAGAGATCTGCTAATGATGCAGAACTTAGAATCGTTGGACTCGAGCATGAAATCGCACTATTATCAGAGGAGATTGAAAATGGTAAAACGCACACACACGATTGAGAAAAAAAATCCACAACATAATCAGATATGGGAGTGGGAGGAGACTCCAGAGTTAGCGGCATATATTGCTAAACAAACTGGTAAACAGGTGTTACAGGATGGTCCTAAAGTACCCGAATCTTAAAGATCATATATTTGAGTATGATTTGTTATCTCATCAGGAATGTGATGAGATAGTTTCTCATTTGGATTCTCGTGAATGGGATGACTTCATGTGGTATCAGGGCTCAACTGATGAACATGTTGATCTTGATAAAGATTCAAAGATGAAGTCAACTGTAAATTGCCCAGAGGCGGCATCCATGATACAACCACATATAAATGAGGAGTTGCATTATGCCTTCCATGAAAAATATAATTATTATAGTGTTGGATCAGGGGGCGGTGGTTCATTCTGGGAAGCTAGCTCTGGTATAAAATTCAATAAGTATGCTGTTGGCGATTATCTTAGTCCTCACTACGATCACATTCATTCTCTCTTTCAAGGACAATTTAGAGGAATACCTGTCACAAGTGTGGTAGGTGTATTGAATGATGACTTTGAAGGCGGTGATTTTATATTTTGGGAAGAACACACTGTCAATATAAAGAAGGGAAGTGTGTTAGTATTTCCAGCACTGTATTTGTTTCCACATGAAGTCACTCCAGTTACAAAAGGAGTCAGATATTCTTGGATACAATGGATTGTATAGTCCTGATGTACGACTCAAAAAGACATGTAGGTGGTGCCACCGATATTTTGGACAGGGGTTCGACTCCCCTCACCTCCATAAGCTAGGGGGTGCAATGGTTTCGACAGGGTACAAGGAGCATGACTGAAAACCTGCTCGGAGAGCAAACCACAGATGCAAAA
>Ga0209348_1000231_pt1 | contig 31059 bp, 66 predicted proteins | sample ETNvirenome_2_30_FD_184065 | JGI IMG/M metagenome (GOLD analysis project Ga0209348, IMG submission 184065) | Marine viral communities from the Pacific Ocean - ETNP_2_30 (SPAdes) (version 2) | ecosystem: Environmental > Aquatic > Marine > Oceanic | place: Pacific Ocean | collected 2013-06-22
CTAAATTCATAAAGCAGACTTCTTCGGGTCTTCGCGAGAGTCGAACTCATATTTTGCAAAAATGAGCGAAGAGGATAAAAAAATATCTCTCTCTTTTAAGTGCTACGAGAGAGAGGTGGCAGACTTCAGAATAAGACTTAGGTACGATAATTTAAATAAGACACAATTTTTTAATTCAATTATCAGGCTCTATATAGATAACGATTCAGAAATGTTAGACGTTATAGGTAAAATAAAGGAGAAAGAGAAAGCCATGGGAAAGAGAAAAATACAAAAAGCTAGAAGCGAGGTAGATTGCGCAATAGAATTATCTGGTAATGAAAAAGAAAATCTATTTGATTTAATAGAGAACTTTCAAAATTGGAGCACTTCCTATGAAGAATAAGAAATGTTGCACAGAAGATTCCTGCCGGTGTTGGATAGATTATCCTGAAGACGATAATTGTATGTACGTCGCCATAGAGAAGCACGGCGCGATGACACTTGCGGAAGTTGCAAAAAGGCTGGGAATCTCTCTGGTAAGAGTATCTCAGATTGAAAAAAAAGCTTTATCTAAACTTTATAAAAGGATAAAAATCTGACTTTTATAATACATAAACACTATTTATTTATGTATTATTTTGGCATCACTGCTTTAAAGAAAAAAAAAGGAGAACACAAAATGAGTGATAATAAGTTATTGACAGAGAATACAGTGCGTAGATTCATGAAACTGGCAAACGTAGATGGTTTGACAGACACCTTCATAGAGTCTTCGTACGGAAAGAGAATCCCAAAAGGAAAGAGCGCGGACACGGAAGAACCTACAAATGAGGTAAATTCAGAGGAAGAGGCAGACATCACCGAACAGGCAGAAGAAGAAGAGGATGTCGCGGGAGAGCTAGCCGACGAAGAGCCAGCAGATGATTTAGACATGGGTGACATGCCCGAGGATCCAGAGGTTGGCGATGACATGGAGCCAGGAGCGGCCGATATAAGCCTTACAGAAGAAGAGGCTCAGCTTTTAATCGACTTGGGCGAAAGGCTTAAGGAGGCAATGGGCGACGATGCAGACGTGGATCCTGCTGGTGATATGGATCTGGGCGCAGGTGAAGATGGCCTCGACCTAGACGCCGACCCTGATCTCGACGATGCTCCAGAAGAAGAGGAAGATATGATGCAGGAGACGATAGTAAACGAGGTACTCAAGAGAGTAACAAAAAGGATAGTATCTGAAAGAATTAAGAGAAGAGCGTAAATACGAAATAAAACTTATTATCACCTTAAAGCCCCGGTTCTATCCGGGGTTTTTTGGTTGAAAAGTCTTTACAAAGCTTGCTAAGCATGGTATTATATATTTACAAGTTTTCAATAGAAGGAAGTCAAAATGGTCAAAAGAGTTGCATCTTTTCCAAAAAAAGAAAAGAAAAAAGAAAAGAAAAAAACACAAAAATTAGATAAAGAAGAAAAGCAGATAATCATAGTAAATAATATTCAGGTTCCAAATCCTCTTGATAGTGAACTAAGGACTATAAATTTGTATGGAGACATTAGCGAGCAAAAAGGCGCCGATGTGGTGGCGGCTCTTCTGTATCTTGAAAACACTTCGCACACAGTCCTTAGAGGAGAGGGAGAAGCAGAAGATTCCGCCACACCAGATACAATCGTCGCTAGATCTATATCTATGATGGTATCGACCCACGGCGGCTCGGCGTCGGACATGTTCTCTATTCTTGATGTGATGGACATGGTAAAGGAGAGAACTTGTGATATTGAAACGTTTGGGATAGGAAAGGTAATGTCAGCAGGAGTTCCAATTCTTGCTGCTGGCACGAAAGGGCGCCGAAAAGTCGGCCGCAACTGTCGCATAATGCTTCATAACGTAATGGCAGGTACCGGTGGTACAATTTTTTCCATAGAGAATGAACTGGAAGAGATAAAGTGGGTACAGGAAAGGTATATTGAAACCCTCGCTTCCTACACTAAACTAACCCCAGCCAAGATCAAGAAGCTACTCAAAGCACAGAGAGATGTCTACATCTCGGCAGAAGAAGCAATTAAAATGGGAATTGCTGACGAAATTATCTAATTACCTAGAGGAGCATCACCATGTCGTGGCATGAAGAATTTTTATCAACAAATCAAAAAAAGAAATCAATATCTTCGATAGGAGACTTATTTAATCTCATAGAAGAAGTATATGAAGTAGAGAAAGGCACACTTTTCAAACAAGCCAAAAGTGAGCTTGAGATCTTAAAAGAGCAATTCATTAATGAAAAAAAAGAATTAACACTAACTCTGCAAGCAATACCAGAAATCGCCGTTTCCGAACTTGGCTGGACCGACGTTTCTGGCGAAGCAGGTTCAGAAATTGAAGGTCCGGAAAGAAAAAGGCTTAGTCAGTTTCTAGAGAACGTTGAAGGAACAGACTTCGTACAAAAGGTGGCATCTCTAGAGAGATTTTATCAAGACCCAGATGGTGCTATGTCTATGATGTTCCCAGATGGCGAAGCTTCAGGCACTGCAGAACAAATTAAAGTCGCACTATCGTACATGGTTTTCTTTAAGACTCTTACAAAAGTTATCTCCAACTTCAATGCAGCATCTGCTGGGTTTAACTTTGAGGCTTTCTTAGCTGTTCTTGCAGGAGGATTCCAGGTTCCTGCAAACAAGGGCACCATTGCAGACTTTGTAAGTCGGTCTGAAGGCAAGGATGTACCAATAAGTCTCAAGCTATACGGCGAAGGCCATCTTCACGTTGGTGGTAGCTTTACTGACCTTGTAAACGATCTCGTATCACCTCAATACGATGTGCCGATGATGCGGTATATTGCTTGTACCAAAAAGTTTGAAGACGACAAAAAAGCCGGCCTTGACATAAACGGTAAGATCAAGTTCATGAGATTTGATTTTACACTACAGAACGTAATGAATTGTATGGCAATTTCATCCAAAAAGTCAAAAGCTAACGCACTTCTTGCCGCCGAATTTATTAGAAGAGTAGAGGCAGGAGAAGAAGATATAGATTACCGTTCAGGCCTCCCCGGCATAAATCTACCATCAACTCAGGAACTTGAGGATGAATTCATTGAAGAGATGAAAGGCATTCTAGGGGAAAGATTTACAGATGAGCAAATAGATTATTTTATAGAACTTATTGGCTGGTCAAAAAACGATGCCCCTTTCATACCAATAGATGTGGTTGACTATGATGAGACAGGAACAAAGTTTGTGACTCCAACAGTTATTCGAGGGCAATCTCCCATACCCTACAGCAACAGGGGAAAACCTGAAAACAAGGAGAAATACCAATCTCTATTGGCCATGGTGGCAGCAAACATGCCAGAAGATCTAAAGCCAGAAGAAGGAGCTTCTCAGAAGGCATTCAACGCAAATGTGACCCTAGTTGCTAAATCTTATGGTGTCGCCAATAACCGAATCCTTGCACGCTATAATATTTCAGAACTAAACAAAGAAAGAGATGCTAAGCTGGAAAACGCATTCGACGGAGTGACGCTTGAAAAATCATTAGAAGTTTATAATAAACTTGCCGGAGACCCAGAGAAGCAAAAGATCGCACTTCAGAATTCTTTTGGATACCTGAGAAGAAAACAATTTAATTTAATTCAGACTGCTGTAGAAAATCTGAATAAACTTGTGGACCCTAGCACGCCGGTTTTACCCCAAGGCCAAGATAGTGTTGTTTTTGGAACTATAGAAGTTGGAGCAAGAAACACGCAAAACATGCTCAATAGAATGACATCGGTTTTAAACGAAGCTATCTTTGACATTTTTGTCAGTGTTAAGTCAATACAAGAAAATACATATGCTTATGTTGCTGGAGGTATGCAGGAAGATGAGAGAGCAAATGAAGCAATCACAGCATCCTCTAATGTTATTTCAAAGACAATGGAACTAAAATCAACAAGAGGGGGCGACAAATGAAAGATATGAAACTAATAATGGAAAGCTGGAGAAAGTTTAAAGAAGCAAAAGATGACTTCCCCGCCGATGGTTTAAAGCCAGTCGATAGTTCGGTTTACGATACACACTCAGGCGGCGCTGAACCGCAACTAAAAGGTGCACCCATAAAAAATAGAAACGCTATCGCGATATATCCGCCACCGGGAGAAATGTATGATGCACAAACCGGAGAAATAAATATGGAGTTAGCTCAAGAGCTTTTTGATTTTCTTGACCAAAATGCGGTTCAAGTTAAGCATGATAAGGACCCTTACACAGATGATTGGCTTGAGAGGACTCATGAAATGTTTATGGATGCAATCAGAGGGTTTCAAGAGAAAGGGTCTCAGGACCAACTAGCACTGGATGACACTTTGGATGCAAAGTTTAAAGATGCTGTAGAGGAAATACAAGCAATTATCCAAGCAAGAAAGAGCCCTGAAGGGCCTTTGTACCAAGACGAAGAAGATACTCTGTCTTCTTCCGTGCCCGATATGGAGTTTCCAAGAGTCGACCAACCCCAAGAAGAAGAAGAGGAAGAGAGTCTTGCTCGCCGGGTTGCCCACCTCAATCAACAGAGAGATACACTTCCAAATTAAAAAAAATAGTATTTGATAAAACTAGATTGTATGCTATAATAAATAAAATTTAGTTCTTAAATTTAAACGAAAGAGAGACAAAATGAAGACAGAACTTAGCCATGGGACCGAACTCCGCAACAAGGTCCTTAAGGGTGTAAATACGCTTGCGGACTATGTAGCCGCAACCTTGGGCCCAAAAGGCCAAAATGTGCTGATACACAACAAAAATAAAAGACCCTTCATAACGAAGGATGGAGTAACAGTCGCGCAGAGTATCACTTTTGATGACCCTCACGTCAACGCCGGCGCAGAGGTTGTGAAACAGGTATCTGCAATGACAAACGCAGAAGCAGGAGATGGCACAACAACATCTACAGTCTTGGCCAGAGAAATCCTTTTTCAGTCCAACAAGCATATTTCATCGGGAACCTCCCCTATCGAGATCAAGAGAGGCTTAGAGCAGTGTCTTAATCAGGCAGTCAAAATTCTGGAGGACATCTCTGAACCAATATCGTCTTCGGAAGATGTAATGCACATAGCCACAATCTCCGCTAATAACGACATGGAAATTGGCAAGCTTGTGGCCACTGCTGTTGATAAGGTGGGCAAAAATGGAACAGTAACCATCGAGGAGGCAAGATCCCTAGACACAACACTTGATCTGGTAGAGGGGTTTAGATTTGACAGTGGGTTCTCGGCATCAGCTTTCATTACAGATGAAAGAAGGGGTTTGTGTAAATTTGAGAATCCGATGTTTTTCATAACAGATTCAAAAATTGACCAAGTAAATCAGATCCTCCCAGCTTTAGAAATAGCCGCTCGCGAAGGCCGCCCATTTGTAATAATTGCAGAGGAAATAGAAGGTCAGGCTCTTGCTGCACTAATTATGAACACCGTCAGAGGATCAATGAAGGTCGTCGCAGTCAAACCCCCGCGATATGGAGAGGAACGCCGGGCTATTATGAGTGATTTGGCGATCTCAACAGGCGCAAAGTTTTTCCAACAGAGTCTGGGCCATAAGTTAACAGAGGTTTCGTTAGTTGATTTTGGAAAAGCTTCGAGTGTCGAGATTACCAAGAGCAGCACTACAGTTGTGGACGGGGAGGGAGATCATGAAAACATCGAACACACTATCGAAAAAATTAAAAATGAGATTAAGCAAACTGATGATATCAATGAGGCAGGGCGACTCCAAAGCCGTATTACTCGCCTCTCTTCTGGTGTTGCTATTATCAGGGTTGGTGCTTCTTCAGAAGTAGAGATGATAGAAAAAAAGCACAGAGTTGAGGATGCACTGGAGGCTGTACGTTCAGCCCAACAGGAAGGGGTGGTCCCTGGCGGAGGAACTACTCTTCTGCGTATTTCTGCTTCCGTGGCGCCGAACTTTGAGACTGAGGAGCAGTCAGCTTCTCTATCAATATTTCGATCCGCACTTGAGGCTCCTTTTCGCACAATGGCTAAAAATTCTGGCCTGCACCCTGAAGTAGTGATGTTGCAGTCAGAGAAGTTGAAGCAGTGGGAGGGAATAGATTTTTCGACAGGAGAAATTGTAAATTTAAAAAAGACAGGAGTACTCGACCCAGCTAAGGTCACAAGATGTGCCCTCAAGAACGCTGTGTCCGTATCTGGAACTCTTTTACTGACGAACCACAGTATTGTGCAGAGTTAGATACTAATTAAATTGTGGAGGGTGTTCTCATGGTTGATCAACAAGATTTAAATTTAGAAATACAGACGAAATTAGATAGAATTTGTAATGGAATGGAAGTCCTGGGAAATAAGCAGGAGGAAATGTCCGAAGATATAGCAAAAATAAAAGAAGCAGTTTATAATCCAGACCAAGGTCTGTATGCAAGATTAAGAGAGTTAGAGTCCTGGAAACAAACTTCTTCCAGAATGATTTGGACTCTTTTTACTTCTGTTGTGGGTCTTATAGGCGCTTTTATTTTAAAGAACATTGGCCAGTAAACGAAAAGAAGAAGATTGAAAATGTTAGTAGCATTTAATAAATTAGTTATTATAAACGAGGGATACAAAAGGACGTATTCTTTGAATAAGATATATGTTAACCCTGCACACATAATTAGTGTTAGGGACTATCAAGAGGCATCCGACTTCCTCATGACAGAGGGGGCGTCAAACCTTGTTCAAAAAAAATTTTCACTCATTAAAATAAATAATGCAAGCTGCGTAGAGGAGGTCATAGTTTCAGGCCACTCAGAAGAAATTTACAAGCTAATAAAGTCACCGGACTCTAAAGACAACAGAGGTATACTTAATGGGTGAGAGGTTTATAATTATAGGAAGATCTACTTGTGATTTTTGTCTGCTTGCTCAAGATCTGCTGACAGCCTCAGGTTTACAGTTTACTTTTTTGGATTATGCTAAATTTCCTGAGTATCTTGATGAGTATAAAGAATTTCACAATCACCAAACTGTTCCAATTATATTAGCAAACAATCTCGAATCAGGCCACACGAGAAAAATTGGCGGATATACTGAGTTGTTGAGGTATTTATAGTGGAAGAAAAGGAAATAGAAGTAGATGTCTCTATATTGAGGGTAATATATGAAGCAGCACTCTCAACTCACTATCGAGTAAATTCTTTACTAGAAGATAATATAATGGGAAACTTTCCCATCTCAGAAACTGAAAAGTCTTTGCTTTTGGAATTTTGTGCATCTTCTACAACTTTAAAGGTTCTGTTTGAAAGTTTGTTTGAAGACTTTTCTTCTATCAATACTGAGAAGGTATCTTTAGGGCAAGAAGTATATATGGCAATTATTGGTTTAGCCAAGACAGTTGAAATGGCTTCTCGTTCAGCCTTTGGCTCTGTTGTTTTGTGGGCGCATTGATGAATGTGTTCCTCGGGGCAGTATTTTTTTTCGTAGGGCAAGTCATTGGTTGGTTTTCGATGAATTCCCAATTTATATCAGGATGGTGGAAAGACAAACCAATTCTCGCAGCAGTATTGATGGGTGTGCCAACTTCAATCTGTTTCTGGTATGCTTATAAAATTATAGTGGAGTCTACAGGTTCAGCTTGGACTGCTAGATTTATTGGATCTTCTGCTGGGCTAATTGTTTTTCCGATGCTGACTTGGTTTCTACTAGGGGAGTCAATGTTTACCGTAAAGACTATACTTTGTTTTTGTTTAGCTCTTCTTATAATTTTAATTCAAGTTTTCTACTGAGACTCTTCATTTACGACAGTAAAGTTTAGAGAATGTAGGGACACGAATTGCATTTGGATCATCTGCTGCGCCGCCTGTTGTACCATCTGCTGAAAGACCTTCTGCTTGTTTTCCTGACCTAGCGACTAATATCCATTGTACACCCTTTTCTAGTGGGTAATAAGGTTGCGCGGTCTCGACCATATGGTTTAAGTGTATATAGTACTTGAAACCTTCTTCCGGAGAACCAGCACTGAGTCTTTGTAGAGTTGATGAGTTTTCATATTCAGGGTTTACTTCACCTGGAGATGTATAGTATCTTGGAGGATACCATCTATAAGCTAATTGATATATTGCGTTTGGAGCGTGAAATCTAATCCCGTAGGCTGGTTCTATTTTTCTTTCATTGGGTTCTGCGTATGGTTCAACAAATTTAAATTTTGAGTCTCCAATCTTCGGACCGAAATTTCCTCCATATTTTTTCGTAAACTTTGGTCGCAAGTTTTTAACGACACCATCCCATGATGGACCCATCTTCTCAATGGTGATATCATAAATAGAAAAATCAGATTCGTTAATTATCTCGATTGTACCTTGTTCTTTTGAAAGGTCTTTTTTAGATCTCTTATGAGCGCCAAAAATCGATTTTCTAAGTGCATCGAACACTTCTGCATTTTTAGGATTCTGAACAGCTTGTATGATTAGTTTATTAAAATCGATACTTTGACAAGGGTTGATTGATTGCTCTCTTAATATTTTTCTCGCCTCTTCTATTATTTTTTGCTCGGAACGGTATTTGTTCCAGTTTTCCATTATTAAATTAAAATCCATTTTCTTCTCCAAAAAACTTGACAACATATTAAATAGTGTTTATACTATAGAAGTAGCACAAATTGCCGTCAGGAATTTAACTATAAATGTAACTTGCTTAATAAGGAGGACACAAAATGAATGCAATTACAATCCGTCGCCCAGGACTTTTAGGGCACAATGTTATCAATGAGGTCTTTGATAATTTTTTCAACGACTTTCCAACCCACCTCAAGGCATCCACACAGGGCTATCCCGTTGCCGACATCTATCGAGACGACGATGGCTCAACAGTATTGGAGTTTGCTTTGGCTGGATTCAAGAAGAAAGAGTTAGCCATCGACATACAGCCTGATAAGAGGTCAATCACTATCACTGGCAAGGCGAATGAGGAAAACTCAAAGCGCCAAAGAATTGCCCGACGCAATTTTACAAGGACATATGTAAATTATGATGATAACCTTGATTTATCAAACGCTAAAGCTGCGTTTAGTGACGGCCTGTTGACAGTTCGGGTACCTCAGAGACCCGAGGTAAAGCCAGTGTCTATTGATATTCAATAAAACAATCGCCTTAGCTTCCACTTGACTATTTATAATAAAAGGTTTTATCTATGTCAAATTTTCATAGCAAGTGGAAGCAATTCCTTCAAGAGGCACAACAGGATGCAAAAGTCCTAAGAAAAATAAATGTTGATCGAATAAAGAAAGAGATGCCTCAATTTCCAGATGAAGAGGTACGAGATTATTTTACTCGCATACAAGATTTGGAGCGAAACCCCGAATATCTAAACCCAATATTCCCGACGGGTCTTGTCACTTGGATGGAGTCATTGCCCGACAATCACTTTCCAAGAGATGGTCGTAAGCGCTTCGCAAAGTGGTTGGCGAACGCAGTATACGTACATGAAACAGAACTTTACGTGAGAAATATCGACACGGTTGACAAGCCAGAAGAGCTAAACATACACAACAATGACATCCGTTATATCTCAGATTACCTGAATGGTGCAAATGAGTTTCCTGAAGATCTTTGGGAGAAATCTTTGAATGAGATGTTCGTACTAGCGGAGGAGTGGCACAATACTCTTAAAGGTGTTGAGAGTACGGGAGACTACCAAGACAAGGAGGTTGTATATAAGTTCGATAATGGATTTACTATAGTAGACGTTAACACAGAGAACGACCTTGGCGTCGAGGGAGACAAGATGGGTCATTGCGTCGGATCATATTGTGACGATGTGGCCTCGGGCAGAACAACTATATATTCCCTTAGAGACGCAAGGAATGAGCCTCACGCCACGATTGAGATATTGCCTACCTTACCCCTTGGGAGGTCTCGATCTCGTGGCAAGGTCGAGCAAATAAAAGGTAAAGGTAACGCTGCACCTGTGGAGAAGTACCGGCCAATGATAAAGCAGTGGCTACAAACTACAGAATTTGAGTATGAGAACAGTCCAGATTATCTTAATATCTTATCAGAAGAAGAGGTTAAGGAGAGGTTATTTGCAGGAAAACTAGACGCAGATAGTGAAAGGTCACTGGCAAAGAGCACAGAAGATCCAGAAATAATCAAGTTCTTTCTAAGTCAGATTCTTGCAGCAGGATATACGTTTGGTGGGACAGACATAGCTAGGGTAACAAAACTCGGCGCGCCCGACTTGGCGGGAAGCCTGTTAAGGAATGATAACTTAAGCGAAGATCATAGGCTAAGTCTTGTAAAGATAAACTTTCAATTGCGCCAACCCGTGCTTGGCCTTCGAATAGCAATGTTAATCGGTGCTCGTGGCATTACCCCAAATCAGGATTTTGATGCTGCAAGTCTGTCTTCTCGCATTTGGGAGGAACTTGGAGACGAGCTTACAAAGGGCTATGATGATGAAAAGCTATATTGTATGCAGTCGCTGATGGAAGTGGATGAGGTTTCAGACTCAATCAGAGAAGACATTATAAATCACTTATTAAGCGATGAATATATCGAAGGAGCGGTAAAGCAAAACCCAAACATACTAAGCAACCAACAGCAACCATACGGAGCAATATTACAAGGATATTTGACACAAAAGTCTCCAAAACCAGAGCAAGTTAAAAGACTCTATCTCGTGCAGAGAAGTGACAAGTTTTTCGACGTAATTGGAAACCCCGGCCGTATAAATGGCTATGTCGCTTCATCTCGGGGTATGACTGATGACTTGGCGGATGAAATTATCAAAGATGTTAAGGATGAAGAGCGTTATGCGTTTATGGGTCGAAACCTGATAGACATGGTTTTAAACCCGCGGGTGAGTGATTCAAAAAAGATAGAAATACTAAACATCGGGCAACTTGGAATAAGCATTGTTTCCTTGACGCAACCCCAATCAGTCGACGGTCTCAAGTACCACATTTCTGGTAAGTCCTATTCGCGTCAACTCTATGAGGCCGCAAGGGAAAAGAAGTTTAGTAAAAAACTTGTAAAGTACATGATAGATGCAGGCGTCTTCAACCCTCAGTACGTGAACGTTTGGGTTGGACAAAGAACAAAAATGACTGGCCAACGACCGAATATTGAAAAGTATGATGAGGACGAAAAACAAAAAGTATTGGATATTGTAAGATCACGGCAACTGCAAGAGTTCGAGTCTGGTATTTTTGACGAAGATTTATTTGAAGAAATGAACAATTATTTTAGGAAAAACATAATGACAAAAAACACATTTTATGATAATATTAAAGAACAATTGGGAATAAATGAAGAAAAAGGCAGAAGCCGACAGAGAGGTATCTATAAATTTTATTGCATGATATCTTATGGTTTAACTGCCGAAGGGGAAAAAACCAGGGGTTTAGATGATATCTTGGCCGACATGCGCGCCCTTCCAAATGTGACCATTGTTACAGTTGCTATCAGAAACCAGAAGGTAGCAGAGGGCAGATATATCGCAGGCCTGGCAATTAAATTTATACCCTCTACTCCTGGAGATATGAACACTCCAGAAAACGTAAAAGCTAGAATCGTAAGAGACATCAAAAGGTTAGCCAATGTTCAGTCTCTCTTTAAATTATCAACAGGATTAATAAGACTAGAATAAATTAAAATGCAGAAAACTCCACAACAATTCAAAAGATTAGAAGTCAAGCAGATAATAGATAGAGTGCTTAAAAAAGAAAAAAAAACCCTAAGTCCCCTTTCGATAGTGGTAAAAGAGTCGCTACAGTGTGACCACACACTAACAGACTTCTCGTTCCGTGAAAACTCTTTTGAAGACAAAGTTGTGGATCTCAAAGAACAAGAGGGGAAAGGATTCATAGACGGCCTTTTTGGAGGGCTTCACAACCACTATTACAATCTCTATCCCAGCCTAGCAGAAATTATGATTGTAGATTACAGCGTAAATCCAATCTTATCTAAATCTAAAAATAGCATGGGTACTGATGCTCAAGCCTCAGTTTCCCTTTCGGTAAACGTGGGAAAACATGGAGTGTCAGAATTTCACCACCAATCTAGATCTATGATATATTCAAGTTTTGTTTCAGCCCTCGAAGCGTTTCAATTTTATATAAATTGCGAGAAATGTTTTTCCAGGATCCAATTTCTTCTAAAAGATGCAAAAAAAAGAAACAGAGGAGATATAGAGAGTCAGTATATTTATGACTTATCAAAACTTACGGAGGTAAATTCCTATGAAAAAAGAGAGCCGCGGCCTTGACTGGCCTCTTGCAATTGCTGCAGCGTTTCTTACGGCTGCTTTATACATTTGGAGAAATTTTGGATAAATATAGAAACCACATGGTAATAATATGGATAGCCCTATTAATTATATTAGGGATGGTATCTTATTATGGGGAAGTCTATATCTCGAATCAAAGACCTAGCAGTAGGTGATCTTGTTACTCATATTTTATATGGAAAAGAGTGGGTTGGTATAATTGTATCATTTAAGGATGAAGGAGATTCACCAAGGGGAGAAAAAGCTCTAGTCCAAATGCAACCGGGAACGCGCTATGAAAGTTTTTTTGCAAAAAGCGTCTCAAAGAAAGATAGAAAAAACGACAGCTTAGGATATGTTACAAGCAATTGGCTATTTAAGCTTGAGGTAGAAAGTGCAAGTTCTAGATTTACACGGAACAAGACATGAAAAGGCTGATGACATAGTGAGAAGATTCCTCAATCATGTCGACTTGCCATGTGAGATAATAACAGGAAACTCTCCAGATATGAAAAGGATAGTAAAGAAAATTGTCTCTGAGTACCTTTGGGTCTGCTACGAAAAGGATTATTATAACTACGGAACACTAATTATAAGTGAAAGGATTTAATATGAAATATTTTCACTGTTTAGCTTTTCTCTTTGTACTGTCGTGTGTTGAGGACAGTGGTGTACACCAAGCAGATCAAAGTATATCTCAAAATTATATAGAAATTTGCCATAATCCCGAATCAACTAATCACAGAAAAATTTGCACTGAAAAATGTTTTGAACCAAACTTAGGAAGTCATTCGTTTTGCTGGACTTTACCAGAACAAGACTGTCAAGAGCCGCTAATATATGAGTGGCAGAGAGAAAATTGTCATCTTTTTGATTGACATTTTATAAAAAATAAGATAATATATACACACACAAAGTAACAACAAGGAGAAGTCCATGAACTACGGATACGCATGTATCAATATGACTTTATCTGATGTGCCTAAGTCTAAGCGCATCACAACCAACCGGTCCATGATAAAAAGAACCTTCAGCGAAAAGGGTATTAAATATGCCTCTGAGCTTGCACTACAGAATGTACTCGACCTTGAGAAGATCCTCAAATGGAACGAACAGAGAGGTATCAGATTCTACCGTATGTCATCTGACATCTTTCCTTGGGCCTCAGAGTACGAGTATAACGATTTGCCGGACATTTCTACTATCCGTAGGGTACTAACTAGGGTTGGAGAGTATGCGGTCTCTAACGGCCACCGCTTGACCTTTCACCCAGGTCCGTTTTGTTGTCTTGCCTCGCCGAACCAGACTGTTGTGGACAAGACCTATAAGGAACTTAACAATCATTCTCGTATTTTTGATATGATGGGCTTCTTTCCTAGTCACTATAACAAGATTAACATTCATGTCGGCGGTACATACGGAGACAAAGAAGCAACCGCAAAGCGATTCATCAAAAACTTTCTCAAGCCGGCCGGTCTCGATGAGAACTGTAAGAAACGCTTCACGTTAGAAAACGACGACAAAGCTTCAATGTGGAGCACAAAGGAGATTTATGAAAAGATTCACCACGAAACTGGAATCCCGATTGTTTTCGATTACCATCACCATCGATTCTGCACTGGAGGACTCACAGAAAGACAGGCACTCGAACTCGCAGCCTCAACTTGGCCAGAAGGAATCAATCCCGTTGTTCACGTCTCAGAGTCGAGAGCTATTGAACAAGGCGACCCAAAAATTCGCCCGCAAGCTCATTCGGATTTTATCGAAAGACAAGTAGATTCTTATGGTCAAAGGCACGATATAATGCTTGAATGTAAGAAGAAAGAATTGGCTCTATTGAGACTCAGAGACAAAATTTTGACAAAATAGTCAAGCTTTTGAACTATTTACAGTATGAACGAAGACTTTGAAAAGGGCGATCGTGTCATTCTGTTGGACAGGCCCATGGGACACCCAAGCAAAATACGTGGAGTTATTGTGGGTATTGTGGGAGAAAATTTCTATAACATATTATTGACAAATGGACTCTTAAAAGGTAAAATAAAAAGAGTTAAGTTTTTCGAAATCAAAAAGGAACAGTAATGCAAAAGATCCGCAAAGGAAGATATATCAAAACCATTATCCGCGATGAACATAGTGATATGGAGTTTCACGAAGTCGACAACCTAGATACTAAGAGTATTGACCAAGCAGAAGATAATTACGAAAAAACATTTATTACGGTGAGAGAAGCTCTTTCTAGAAATGAACAATATTGTTGTGATGACGAAAATGATAGGCTATCACTTACTCAAGTGGTCACTGATCTACTTAAGCAGGGGGGCCTTATTCGCAAGGAGTCGAAATGAAAAGAGGCGAAGCTGTAAGGTGCATCGTTGATTATGATCTTTTCGATGTGAATATAAACGGGGAAGAAGGCTGCTTTGTGAAGCTAGATCCAGTCTCAAACAAGTCATTGACCTATTTTTGGATAAATGGCGAATGGGCTGAGCTTGAGCCTTCACAATTCGAGCTTGTCAATAAGCCTGGCTATATTTCCTCAAAAAATAAAAAGTTCGTTACCCGGATCAAAACCTTAGAGTATAGTTATTAAGATGAAAGCTAAAGACGTTAAATGCAATAAAACATACTGGTCCACTCGATATAATCGAAAGTGTGTTTGTGTTGGCGTTGCAAGATGGCTGGTAGATCTTGAATTTCAAGATCCAAAAAAGAACGGATGGTACCACTGCCAAGAGATAGAAGAAGTGCCAAAATCACAAGAAAAAGTTATTGACATCACAGACATAATAAGGTAATATATTAATATGATTGAACTTTTACTAGGGATTGCAATTTTGCTATTTATCAGAAACCGCATGAAAGCTAGTTTCGTCCAGAGTCAAAAAGAAGAACTCATGAGGGAAGTAGTAAGACAGGTAAATCAAAAAAGAAAACTGGATGAGCTTTATGGAAGAAATCAAGACAGGTGATTACGTACAGTACCGATCAGCACAGGGCGAAGTTATGGGGTATGGCATTATCGTTGAGGTAACTGAACACTGGCATATACTGATAGACCAGCACACAGGTAAGAGAGAACACTGGTGTGACACTTTAATGAGAAAAATTGTACCATGAAAATCGGTGATTTAGTTAGAAATGGGCAAGGTCACACAGGAATCGTGACGGGTCTAGGTTACGCTGGCAAGTGTCCGAGTTATGAAAAGAGCGCATTCTTGAATCCTGACGTCCACGTCGTCACAGCACACGGCAAAAGATTATGGAGTTACAAAGCATTGGTGGTGATCAGTGAAGGTCGGTGATTTGGTGATGTGGAAATGGGACGGTAAACTAGACCCTGAAAAGACAGGTATTATTATTTCAGATTATACGCAATCCATCCCACCAGACGGCGGCTTTTACAAAAATGTTTATTGGTTTGATTGCCGATGGGTGAGGCCAATCAACCCAGAGTATTTGGAGGTTATCGGTGCATCATAACGAAGAATTTAGAAAAGACATTGAAAAAGTAGAGCAAGTCATACTTGGTATTTGTTTATATTCAATGCCGTTTGTTGTTGCTTTTTTAGTGAAAGTTGTAGTATTATAGTGGAAACAGCATTGTTTGGCTTTCAGCTTGCAGAAATACTTGATTCTATTTGGTCAGTGTGGTGTGTCGTATTGCTTGTAGCTGGTGCTGGAATCTGGACTCACGCAACATATTTTATGCAGGACGACAATGAAAATCGGTGATCTGATTGAAGCACGTCACGGTGAAATCGGCGTCGTGATTGAGGCAGAAATGATGTATCCGGGCCACCCAGATTCCCCTACAAGCAGGATAAAGGTAAGGTGGCAAGGGGGACCACCTCGGTGGTGCCGCGACGATTTAATGTTTTCAACAATGGCAATAAAGAGAGTTTTGAGTCGTGCAGGTTGGTGATTTGGTAAAAGAGACTTGGGGTATGGAAAGATCTGGAATTATTATAGCAGAAGTCGGTCAGACTAGTGGCGCCCACCGCAGGAGATTGTTCAAAGTCTTATGGGATGCTCTCTCTCCAACAAGTCCTACTTTGATAGGCCCACTATGGGAAGCACAAGCGGAGGTTATCAGTGAAAGTCGGTGATGTTGTCAGGTGGACACCTATGGAAACGGCATACCACCACGCCTGTCTTGCTCCTGGCATTACAGACTTGACAGATGATAGAAAATGTGGTATTATCGTAGATAGAAATCCTAAATACTTTTTTGTTCTTTGGCAAAACAAAGAACTTTTAGCACAGCTACCAAACTCAATCGAGGTAATCAAATGAAGCACAAAGATCAATACTGGCGACATATGTTTGAATTTGTTGGTATCGTACTAGTGCTGGTAATTTTATCATTTTTATAGGAGAGAGAAATGGAAGTCGGTGATTTAGTTACGCTATCTTCGTATGGCAAGAAGATAAAAAGAACTGGTTGGATTAGAGATGGCGACGTAGGTATCATCAAGAAAGTCGGCGCATACAATACTTACAGGATCCTCTGGTGTAACTCTATTTACAAGCACTCACAGAAACGAGACTACGCAACACGAGGAAGCTATTGGGATTGGCAAATGGGCTTTGATCGCCGCGACCTAAAGTTTGCAAAATAATTCTTGACAATTTATAACAACTAATGTATAATGATATTATGGATTTAGTAGCCGAACATATGGGTGACTTGCTTTTGATACTTATGCTGTTGTTTGGCTTCATTTTAATTGTGTATGTAAATGCAGATTATCTGCCTGATGAGGAGCGGAAAGATTATGACGACTGGTTTTGAAATTGGCGAAATTGTAGAGATGAAGCACTCAGACAGAAGGCACAGGCACAAGGCAGTGGTATTAGGTTTTGAACCTAATAAGCTGTTCGACTCAGTTCAGTGTGTTAAGGTTATGATCATCGGTCGAGACAAGCCGACCTTCACCCTTTCTGATAGGATTGTAAAACTATGATGACCGACGCCGAAAAGACGTTTATCTTTTTTTCTCACCTAAGCTCCGTGGAAGACCATATCGCCTATGGTGATAAGCAGTTCTATTTGTCTTTATTTTGGCAGCACGAGAATAAAAGAGAACTTTCTTCATCTCAATTGTATCACTTAGAGCGGTTGTATAATAGATACAGTATGGACGAAATTAAAAAGAAAGAAGAGTTTGCACAAAACTACTCCGAAGCACATCGTCGAGTTGCTGTAAGGTGTGCCCAATATTACGCGGACCAGTATCCTCCGTATTATGATGCTATTGTAGAAAAAGTTCTGAAAGATCCAGAAGGCCACACCCTCTCTTACAATGAGTACAATAAGATGTGTAACAACAAGTATGCCTTAAAGATCTTGGCCTGCTACAAGGAAGAGGCGAAGTATCAGATTGGTGATTTTGTACAGATTAGGGCGACGAATAGAGTAGATATTGCAAACACTGACCAGAAAGCCGGACACATGCCTCGCAGGTCTGTCTGTTCTCAGATGGCCAATAAATTCTGCATGGTAATTGAAGTAAACGCTAAACCAATTACCAGGGCCGCCAAGGGAGCAAGGGTCTACAAGGTACTAATTACTGACGAGGCTCAGCCAATTTACGCCCACGAGTCAGACTTGAAGAAAGCTAGGAGAGTCAAAAAATGAAAAACAAAGTTATTCACGCAATTTCATTCTTGCACAACGGAGAAAGGGTGGTAGTAAAGCCTACCGTTGTTGGCAAATTCCGCGTACCTGTTGTGAAGGTAGAGAATGGTTCACTAAAGACTAGGATGAGAGCATTGACAGCGATGGAGATTTTGAGTCACGACATTATTAAGAATTGTGACCCGACCTTTTATCTAGAAAACAATGAAAGGTTGAGAGTTTATCCAGGCGGCGATCCATCATATTTGCCCGCACAAGCAGAGGGCATCGCACTCAAGCATGACACTGTAAACAAGGTAGAGTTTCCAAAGCTGAAAAACAAAATCAGTACGAAACCACCATCAAAGTATGATTATGAACAAGCATCGCTCGATATATATGGATGGTACCCAGGATATGACGACGGAACAGCAGACTAAAATACAGCCAGGCGACCTTGTATACACGCACCCACAGGACAACCCTGAGCATATCAGAAGACTACCATCTTACGCGCATCTAACACCTTACCTTGTGTTATCGATTGATAATTGGACTCGGCCCACGTCAGAGACTTGGTTCAGACTAATGTCAACAAGCAAGGTTACAGGTGAGACAAGGATTGTTAAATTACCAGAAAACATGCTCTCACTTTACGAGGAGCTTTTATGAACGAAGTTTATAATTTGAGAATTGGTGATATGATCTATCACCCCAGAGCCATTAACAGGAAAGGTGAAAGGGAAGATTCTACAATTATGGCTGTCATTTACAAGATGACACCAAAATATGTTTATTATGCCTGCTGTGCAAGACACCGTGACAATCCAGGGGATCACTTTATTACTAAAGACAACCGTGTGAAGAAAGATAGTATTTATAAAGCTATACGAGAGGGTTCATGCTTTATAAGTTATTCAAGCGGCACAAAGCGAAGGAGAAAAATTGAAAGTTTTTCTTGACATTGCTGAAAGGTTTGTGGTACCATGAAGTATGACTAGGCAAAGTATTGACATTGGCGATCTTGTGGAGTGTTATCTCGGTAAGGGCGAAGAAAAAATGACAGGAGTTGTGGTTGAAAGAAAAGCAATCAACCCTGCGTATAACACTGACAGAGCCTTCCATCCAGATGAGTATCACTGCAAGGTTTTAATCTTAAACTCAGAACCAGAAAACGAACAACGATGGATTCGTACTAAATGGTTGAAATTATTATCAAAATCTTCTTGACTTTTTTATCAAACTCTGATAATATTATAATACAACAATGAAGGAGTGGAAATGAGCCACCTAAAGAAACATATCCCTAACATGACTAACCCTGAACTGATTGGTCTTGCCAAAAATAGATACCTTGATGAAGAAGATCAAGTCGCCATCGCTAAGTTTCACTACCGCCGCGCCCATAATTATCTGATTGAGAATATGAATCTTAAAACAGCAGCGCGAGATGTCTTGTGGGACTACAACGGCTACGCAAGAAAGTGTGAGCTTATCACATACGGGCATTTCCTCGAAGAACAAGATAAATACCACGAGCTTTACGATGGTTACGGAACACAGATGCGGAACCGTTCACCGTGGCGTCTCCCTCGTGTCTTCCTGTGCCACTATCGGTGGCACTCCCACGGTGTATCAACCAGAACTGATAGAACGGGAACACCACCAAAGATCATTGAGGACATCTACCTCAAGGATGTACAGCGGCAGAGAGCAGGCGGCTCGACCGGTTCCTCTGGTTACTACTATTCAGGCCCATCAAACACAGAGAGGATGATCATCGAGAATAAGAATACGCCGCTTGAACTTATTGTAAAAATTTCAGCATCTTCACCAGATGACGGGAACCGTAATCTTGCAATGAAAACTATGGCAAGACGTAGTTAAATTTTTTATGATTTTTATGTTGACAAATCTAACCAACTATGACATACTAGTTAAAGATAGAGAAAGAAATAACGCCGACAAACAAGGAGATTACTAATGGCCGTTGACTTCACTACATTTTCACAGATCGTTCATCACGTAACCAACGTCCGCAAGCCTGTGTTGCTTCGTGGCCGCCACGGTATTGGCAAGTCCACTGTTGTGTATCAGTATGCTGCACAACAGAACATGGAAGTTGTCGAGCGTCGGGCATCTCAGATGACTGAAGGTGACTTGGTTGGTTTGCCATCCATTGATGACAATTCCACTACCTTCAATCCACCTGACTGGTTCAAGGCTGCTTGTGATCGTCCTGTTGTTCTGTTCCTCGATGAGGTCGACCGAGCCACTCTTGAAGTTCGTCAGGGTATTTTCGAGCTTACTGATTCTCGTAAGCTAAATGGTCACACCCTTCACCCTGACACGTTGGTTTTCGCTGCTGTCAACGGTGGCGAGCATGGCGCGCAATATCAGGTTGGTGAGATGGACCCTGCTGAGCTTGATCGCTGGACTGTGTTCGACATCGAACCATCTGTCGAGGATTGGTTGTCTTGGGCTAAGGAGTCTCAGGTATCAGATGAGATCTGGAACTTCATCAATCAGAACCGCAACCATCTTGAGCATACTGATGACTTTGAGCCAAACAAGGTTTACCCTTCACGTCGCTCCTGGGAGCGTCTTGACAATTGTCTGACGCAGGCAGACTTGTTGAAGGAAGCAAGTCCTGTTCTATACAACTTGACATCCGCTTTTGTTGGCTTCGAGGCCGCTGTTGCTTTCAACGATTTTGTCCTGAACTACGACCGACAGGTCACGACAGACGATATCTTGATTCATGGCAACTTTGCTAAGGTTGCAGACTTTGGTATCAATGACCACACTGCAATCATCGACAAGTTCGAGGCGGAAGAGACGTTCCACAATGAGCTTGACCAGGCGCTGGTTGATAACCTGGCTCGATACTTTGTGATGCTGCCTTCAGAGGTTGCCATGAAGCTGTGGACTGTGATGGGCAAGGGCGATGTAAACAACACCGTCAAGCTGCACAAGTCTGAGGTTGATGGAGAGTCTGTTTCTAAGCACTTTGTTCGACTCATCAACGGGTCGGAGGAAGATAAGAAATAATTGTTGACAAATCGTACTACTTATAGTAAGATATAGTTGTACTTAATTATTGGAGGCTGTCATGTCTGCTCAAGAATTTGATCTCAACCTGAACACCGCCCGTCTTCTCATGGAAGAACCTTTCTTTGCGGCTATCTCACGTCGTATTGACAAGCGAGCATCTTACGCTATTCCCACCGCTGGGGTCATGGTCAATCCTGATACCGCTCAGTTCGAGATGCTTTACAATCCAAAGTTCTTTGCAGACTTGACAGACCTTCAACGTACTGATGTACTAAAGCATGAGTTTTATCATGTCTTGTTTGAGCATGTTACTGGTCGTATGCCTGACGGCGTGAACCTGAAGCTGTGGAACATCGCCACTGACCTTGCAATCAACTCGCACTTGCACAACCTACCAGAAGGGGGCCTAATCCCCGGTGAAAAAGATTCGCCATTTGAGCATCTGCCCCAAGGCGAATCAGCAGAGTGGTACATGGCTAACATGCCTGACTTCAACAAGGACGATGGCAACAGCGAAGGTCCAAGTAGCAGCGAGTCTCAAGGTCAGGGCGGCGACGGCGGTGAACCAAGCGACAACCAGGGAGACGGATCAGGTATCCCCGATACCCTCGATGACCATTCAGGCTGGCAAGAGTGTTCTCAAGAAGTCAAGGAGATGGCTAAAGAGAGGCTCAAGGAAGTGGTGCGTAAAGCAGCAGAAGAAGCCAGCGCGTCTAACCGTTGGGGTTCAGTATCCCAGGAGACTCGTAAGAAAGTTATGAAGATGCTTGAAACAAAGGTTGACTGGCGCAAAGTTCTTCGTTATTTTGTCAAGTCATCTCAACGCGCCAACCGCTCCAGTTCTATCAAACGCATCAATCGTCGATACGCTTATGTCCATCCAGGGCGCAAGTCAAATCGTGTTGCTCGTGTTGCAGTATCTGTTGATCAGTCTGGCTCGGTGGATGATAACATGCTCGCTATGTTCTTCGCGGAACTTAACAAACTAGCACAGATTGCAGAGTTTGTCGTGATCCCTTTCGACACCCGCGTTGATGAGAGTAAGGTATTCACCTGGAAGAAGGGCCAGACTAAGTTGCCAGAACGAGTCTTGCAAGGTGGTACATGTTTTGATGCCCCGACCGAGTACGTAAATGGCAAGGGTTTCGATGGTCATATTGTGTTGACTGATATGTGCGCTCCGAAGCCAAAACCAAGCAAGTGTCAGCGTATGTGGATGACAACTAAGCAGTATGCTGACAGGAACTATTTTTCAACCAACGAGCGCGTGGTTGCTGTAGATTAAAATCCATAACGAGCAGTTATGGTGTCGGTTGGTCAATCTTGTGGGTAAACATCCAGCACACAACCTTGGTGCATAGCGGTGTACTCGACAAGCAACCGGCGGATTCTTGGACAATATATAGGATATTGGCGCGCTTGTCTGTAACCGCGTCCGTGTTCTTGTGTCGGACAACAATAGACGTCTGGCAACAAGAGAAAGAAAATAAAATTAGACATAGGCTGGCGAAAGTCAAGGCGGTGAGGACAGCCTGACCCAAGAATCTAACTTTTTTGTCTTTTGTTGTATATTTACTATATGGCAAAAAAATATGAACCCGGTGACTTTGTTGCTTGTTATATCACAAATACAGAGGTATACGAAGATCTGTTAGCGTGGGGCATGGTTATTGAAGTGTCACCTACTTTAGAAGATATACTCGTCTTAGATAAGGATGGGACAAGAAACTGGTGGCCTGCTCATAGGTGGAGACCGCTAGATAACTTTGAGAGAAGTGTAGATATTTTTGGTATTTTAATCTAATCAAGTAACATTACAAGGCACAAAGAATGACTTATTTTCTTGGACTGTTTCCACTTCTTATAATAATTTTTGTAATTTGCTACTCAGTGGAATTGATAATATCTTTTTTTTGCTGGATCTTTTTATCAATATTGTATTTCTTTTTCCCGAATGATGGATCTTGAAGATGGGTGGAAACAAGCTAGAAAGAAAAGTTGTAAGATACAAAAATGACCCCTCTTTTATCGGGGTAACTTTATCAAGAAAGAACAATATGTCTTTCGTATTGTGGACAAAAGTAGAAGATCCAGAGTGGGTTCCAGATTATTGTTTGAATTTTTTATACTCTGTGGAATTACAAGATGTTCTTCTAGGTAATAGAAAATGAGAAGGAAAAAAAGATGATTCGATGTAGATCAGAAAAGCCGCAACAGAAAATGGAGATCGACCTAACAGGACCAGAGGGCAATGCTTTTGTTCTTATGGGCTACGCCCAAAAGTGGGGTAGGCAACTCGGATACAGTGAACATAGAATTAAATGTATAATTGATGAAATGAAATTAACTAACTATGAAGGACTGTTGCACACCTTCGACCGAGAATTTGGTGAGTTTGTAACACTTTGGAGATAAAATGTTTGATGACTTTATAGATGAGAAAACCGCGAGAAGAAGGGTCTTGTCACAGGGCAGACATATCCTTCAATCAATTATAGAGTCATATGACTCAGGCTTTCTCGATGACCCGCGCCAAGCTGCAAACCTTTGTACTCTTTTTGCGCTTTGCATCGAGGGAAAAGTTACCGCAACTTTTGATGAAGAGTCTGCGACCACTAAATGGTCGTTAACAGAAAACTGGACCAAGCATCTACGCGATGTCGAGCAGTCAATTTTTGACTCAAAAATAATTAAAGGACCGTGGGAAAAAACGGTTGACAAACCGCTAAATACCTGATATTATTATAATATAAACAATCAGGGAGTATCCAATGTCTGCACCAATCTGTATCAAATGCCAAGTCGAGTTCAACCCTCGTCGTTTTGAACTTGGCTATCGTACCTGTCTCACTTGCGGTGGCAAGTCTGCTCTAATCGAGAAGGCTCGCAAAGCAAAGTGTTCAGCCCCAGCCTACAACAAGGGCGCGTATCAATATGTCGGCACAGTCCAGGTAGCACGAGGAGTCGGTCGATGATTCGTATTTCTGTTGTTGTATTCTGTCTATTCCTTTCTGGTTGCCCACCAGAAGAAGACTGTCAGAAAATCATGGAGTGCCAAGACGATCAAGAGATGGTCTGCGACAAGAATGATTCTGGTTGCGGTGAGGATTGTCACTACTACGTCGTTGAGCATTGTTATGAGGTGTGTCGATGATGGTTGGAGACTTGGTTAGGTTGTCAGAATATGGTATAAAGCGTGATTACAACCACGCACTGACGAAGGAGGACCCATATCAGGTTGGAGTTGTTACCAGTATACTTCTTGGTTCTTATCCTTACAAGGTCCATTGGATGAAAGCACACCGCGCGCCCAGTTGCTTTTTGGTGAACACGCACTCAAGGAAGGAATTGAAGTATGCAACCTGATGCAATCAAAATTGGTGATTTAGTGAAGCTGCCGCCAAGTCTGATCTATTGGTGGGGAGACCAGATTGGAATCATTGACATTGTAGAACCAGAAGAAAGCTCACACGTTACTTATCGAGTGTTTGTTCCAGGCAAGGGCCACGCGCGCTTCGGTGATGTAAATTTCGTGGAGGTTATCAGTGAAAGTCGGTGATTTAGTAAATCGTAAAATAGAGCCTTGGGAATATCATAGAACCAACACCCCAGACTTTGGTATTGGCGTTGTGACATATTATGATGGCCATGGCAAGTTCAAGGTTCTGTGGTCAAATTACAGCAAGCCTATTTCTCACGATATCTATGAGTTGGTACCACATGCGAATCGGTGATATTGTAAAATACGGATACTCAATCTACGATGACGGTTCGCCCGTTATTGGAAAGGTATTATCTATAAACCATGAAGGCGGTACAATCAAGGTGCTGGACAAGTACGGCGAGATCGACTGGTTTGTCACGAGCTATTGCGAGGTTATAGATGAAAATTAAAGTTGGCGACCTCGTAACTGATGATTTCTATGAGGATCTGGGGATCGTTATCTCGGCGCCGAGATTATCAGCAGATTGTGACACCAAAGCTTTGGGAGTTATGAACGGGGATGTCTATGATGTTGTGGATGTGCTTTGTCCTGATGGAAGTGTCCGATTGTTCACTACCGATGAATTGAGGATTATCAATGAAAGTCGGTGATGTTGTAGCTTGGACACCAACAAGGGGTGTATACTGCTCTCAGAAAGTTAAGTTTGTTGGTGTTGTAACAGAGGTTATCCCTGCGAGTTGCACCCCATACGCCACCGAAGGTCATGTTTATGTGATTTGGAACGAGTCAACACTGCCAACCTTGAACGATCCAAGAGATGTAAAAGTTATTGAGATAGTCAATGAAAGTCGGTGACTTAGTACAGCATGTTGACATACCAAAGAAGTGCCGCATAGTAGGCGTTGTAGTTGAAATTCGTGGTCCTGGCATTTGCGAAGTTATTTGGTTCGATAGGGACAATGAACGCTTTATACACCATCCAGGCTCGTTGGAGTTAATCAGTGAAAGTCGGTGATTTGGTAAAAGACAATCATCCAAGCCGGATGGGTGCTGAAAGAATCGGGGTGCTTGTCAATCAGACTCGATTAGGCACATCATCGTTAAACAAGTCGTTTAGGGTGTTGTGGCACGATGGCTCCATTGGAAATAATGTTTGGGATTATGACTTAAAAATAGTAAAAAGTTCTTGACTTTCAGTAGTTTAGCTGCTATACTATAAGAGTAGAAACAATCAAGAAAGGTTATTTTTCTATGGCTCTCGAAACAAAGTGTTTAACACCAGATGCATACTTCACGACTCACATTGGCGAGCGCCTCATTGCTATTGACATACATTTACCATTTAAGCTCGACCTAAACGAGCAAGACGCAACTCTCTTGGAGAAGCTAATCCACAACCAACTTGAACTTGTACTTAGGAGTTATTTCAATGGCAGGTAAAGCAAGAATGAGATTTATTGCGAGGTCCAATCGGCTTCGCTTCGAGCGTGACAGTGGACACTATGCAGGACAAGCTATCTATGGCGTTGACTGCATTTACTGTCACGAGTATTTTCCCAACGTCAAGAAGCCAGAGTTTGGCGGTCACGTATGCAGGAGTTGTAAGTAATGGGTTATCGTAGTGATGTAGGCTTCGCCTGTGATCCAATCATCAAGCAAGTGATTGAAACTGTGAGTGAGTGGGACAGCGAGTTCAAAGAATTGTTGAATTGTGGCGAGGATTTATCGAGCGGTGACGGCTATCAGGGTCGCTATCGTTGGGAGTCTGTCAAGTGGTATGATAGTTTTCCAGACGTCCAGATCGTAGAAAACATTATGACAATGTGTGATAATGTAGACACCGGCCGTCTTTCTTATGAAACATACGGATTCATCCGCCTTGGTGAAGACCATGATGACAGCGAAACACGAGGTGACACTTGTGCGTTTGATCTTTATATCAACAGGAGCATAGACATATGAAAAGGGGATGGGAAGGTAGAATTGTCAAGGGTGGTAACAGCATCCACACAAACTCTGGTGTAATCACCAAATCCAAGCGGCATTACTGCGACAACAATGAGGTGGAAATTATTCTTGCAGAAGTGCTATTCCAGAAGGAAGGCTTTAATCGGGCGATCTATGCTTATACCAACAATGAGTTTCATATTATCAAGGACTGCCCCGGCGCACCAGCAACATTGGAGTTCGCATGAATGAGGATACATTAAAAGAAGCGTTTAACGTCGCTGCTATCGTTGCTTTGCTTAACCATAAATTTGCTGTAAATTATGATAACGAAGATAAAGCAGAAGTCTTGACAGAAGTCTTAAATGATGTTAAACTATTACTACAACCAACAACAAACAACGAGGTTCACTAATGAAGTACAAGTCTTTTATCAACAAACTCAAGAAGCGACTCGGCACCAAGGATCTGGATATTACTACTGATGAGTTCGGGGTCAATGGACGCAGAGAGTGGCTGGTTTATGGCGACACAGTGGCTCGCTGGCACGTAGAGAGAGGTGACTATCGCGATCCAGAGTCAGAACTTGTGGTGTCGAGCTTTCATACAAAGGGTGTTAATCAAGAGTCTGATCCGCATACTGACTATTTTCCTGGCACTTATTGGGACAATGCAACACAGCTAATTGATCGGCTTGTGCCACCACCGCCAAAGTTTACGCCTGGTGTCCTCGTTCGAGGCAAACCAGAAAACAAGCGCGCAAAGCGTCACGGCTATGCGGGTAAGACTGCATTGGTTATGGGAGCTAGTGGCAAATATATGAGTTTGCAATTCGTGTCTAACGACGACGATGAATGGCTTAGCAGCACTTGTACTAATGCCTGGAACAGGATGTCATATCCTGTGCGTGACTTCGAATTGGTGTCAGGATGAATCAAATCTACAGGGTCCGCTATCGCATTGGCAAAGAGCCGAGTCACGAGATCATCGCGATTGAAAAGATTTGCAGAAAGCGCATAGCGGAACTGTTCAAGGAGCATGGAAAAAATATAAAGTTTTCCAAGATGGTGTCTGCCGCGACTCACCCTCGCGGCGCACCTCATATCTAAGGGCTACTAGCTCAACTGGCAGAGCATCGGACTTTTAATCCGCAGGTTCAGGGTTCGAGTCCCTGGTGGCCCACTAAAATTTTATGAAAGGAGGAATAGATGAAACCAAATAAGAAACTATCTAGCTTATGCTTCTTCGCATCGCTTGTATCTGTTGCAGCTTCTATTGTTACGTGGGTAACGGTTGGAGATTCAGACCCTGCTCATGCTGAACGTTTTGGTATTTTTATTGGTCTTTGGGCGCCCACTTTGATGGCGATGTCCAATCATTATAAGGAGTAGTTAGCTATGAGTCTAAATCTAATGGAATTTTTGAAAGTCTTTACCATTGTCGCGACCTTCTCAACTCTACTGCTTTTAGGACACAACTATATGTGGAAATTAATTGAAGAAGACAATGAGAATGACGATGACAATGTTTTAGATTTTCCAAAAATTGTTTCCTCTCAGAGAATTGACCCAAATGAGTCTGATTTCATTGACTATGATGGAATGGGCAACCAAGGTCGTTTTCCGAAAAGAAACTAATACCAAGCGCGTGTCGTATAACGGCTATTACCTCAGCCTTCCAAGCTGATGATGTGAGTTCGATTCTCACCACGCGCTTATTTTTATCGGGGTGTAGCGCAGCCTGGCAGCGCATCTGGTTTGGGACCAGAGGGTCGTAGGTTCGAATCCTACCTCCCCGACCAAAGTATTATGATAAGAGATTGTATAATAAAAACAATATGTTACGCTGCTGGTGTTGCAATGGTAGGAGCTTTAATAGTTTTGCCATATATTGTCAAGCAGAATAAGTGAGGCTGGGTGGTGGAACTGGTAGACACAGGAGACTTAAAATCTCCCGACTTCGGTCGTGCGGGTTCGAGTCCCGCCCTAGCTACTTTTTTAATCTTTTTTGTTGACAAGGTTAGAAAATTTTGATATACTGTAAGTATAGAAAATGAGGATTTGCCCTAGTAGCTCAGTGGATAGAGCATCGGACTTCTAATCCGCAGGTCGTAGGTTCGACTCCTACCTGGGGCGCAAATTACCTTTGGTGATAGTAAATGGCTTACAAAGTAGAATTGATAAAAATTAAAAAGAGCTACAGAAGTGTTATAGTCGATGCAGACAATCGAAGAGAAGCGTTGACAAAAGCGCGGTCTATGCCAGAAGATGAATTTGACGAGACAGAAAACACAGAGCAAGTTCAATGGGAAACAAAAAGAGAATGGAATTTGCTAGACTTTTTATTTAATAGAGTATAGGAGAAGAAATGGACTTTCTTGGCGGAGTAATCACTATTGCAGTCGGCTTATGGGTTGGCCAGTGTTTGATTGATTGGTGGAGAAAAGGATGAAAAAGTATCTAGAAACATACAGTGGCGATTTTATTGGTTTCTCCCGTCGAGACCTCGAACGCGCAAACAGGTCAGAACTTGTAGATTATCTTGAAGCACGAGGTTCTGCTTGTTACGATGATGAATCAACAGAGCTTCTCCGAGCCGCTGCACTAGATGATTGGGACGGTGAGTACAGTGGTTAATTATTCCAACAGAGACATCAACAAGCTTTTCGATGCTTACAATCCAAATAAAATCAAGTCTGGGGATCTAGTTATTGTCAAGCTGAGCCATGTAAGTTATTCTGCGAGAGTTGTTGGCTTGTCGCTGGACATGAAGAACAAAAAGGTGTATGCTGATCTTAAGCTAATTGAGCAAAACAGAAAGCATCCAACGCGCGTCGACGCCGCAGATTGTATGACGAGTGGTATGCCCTTATATCCTGGGCATCATTAGAATTATGGAGAAAGAGATGGTAGATTTTTCAATGGGTAGCGCCCGCCGGGTCGCACGACAAATGGTTGATATGAGAGATGATAAGCGCAAAGCAATGTTAAAGACATTCCCAACGGATCTCAAGTGTAAGATTGTCGAAGAAATGGTAAATATTAGACTTGAACGACTACGCGGACCAGATGGTGTGATTAGACCAGCGAAAGTGAGCGAACGATGAAGCGAGTAACTAACGATGAAGTGGCCCAAGCATGGCTCGAAGGCAGAGAAGCAGTAAGCCACACAGGTAATTTCAGCACAGACGGAAAAAAGATTTACTCTTACGAATTGCAGATTGGTGACACATCTGATGGTAAAAAGATTGTCCGTGACTACACAGCAAAGGGAAGTTATGGTTTCCGATCACAGACGACATCTTGCCATGTTGGGTTGTTGCGTTGGGTTCCAGGCCATGAGACTCAGCCGATTATCATTTGACAATTCGCGGTATTTTTTTCTTGACAACCTGGTAATTCTCTGATATAATGTCTGCATGAAAAATAAAAAAGAATTAAAAGCTGGTGATCTAGTCCAGATCTGGGACTGGTACCGAGAAGATGCTGATCATACAGCCGCGTTAAAATTAGCCAATCACGGTGATCTTGGTTATTTGGTCAAGAGACTTACAGAAACAGAGAAGCACGTATCTGGTAGTGAAATTTGGGAAGTGATCTTTTTCGGACAAGATCCTCCTGCGAAGTCACCCGTTAACTCTTCTTGGTTGCACAAGGTCGATAAATCTTCAGACATCAAGAAGGTAGAAGATGAATAAACTACTCAAGGTTGGAGATATGGTGATATTTAGCCATGAGTCAGATCATCCTTTCACTGGCGTCATAAAAAGGATTGAAACTGATAAATGGGGACGCCAGGATAATGTCTTTATACACTGGCAAGGCATACAGCCGCATGTATACACTGACAAGTATGGATTTTCAGGCTTCAATATTCGTAACCTTCGCCACGAGTTCAAGGTCATCAGGCAGTAAAACTTTTTTGTGAAATGAGTCATTTTTTTCTTGACTTTTGGTTAAAAATTTGACATAATGTATATACAAACAATGAGGAAAGGCTCAAATTATGGCAACTCGAATTTACTACCGACTATCTGATGATACTAACAACGGACACTCACTCTGGACAGGTGCGATCACTGTAAAAGGTCGCCCGAAGAAGCATGAAGCGAGGCAAGCCGTCGCCCGCCACCTGCGATGCGATCGCCTTCCACCGAGAACTTTGGTTGTCTCTGACTTTGAGCTTCAAGTCGGTAACTGGACGGCAGACGAGATTCGCGGAGCAACAACACCAATGGCTGACGCACCAACGGTGAAGCGAAAGAAGAAAGCATTTTCCGACGTTGGGATGACTTTCGACCAAGCAGAAGATTTACTCAAGAAGTTTGGATTAAAGTAATGGGATTTTGGAGAACATTAAAAGGTAAGATAATGTTACGCTATCCATATACAACGTTTATCGGGCGCGCCACAACATGGGGTTTTTCGTTCAAGCGATATAACTTTGTGTTGTCAAGTGACACCACCACGCCATACAGTATTTTGCATCTTGGTCCGTTTGAGTTTTTCTCACGCCCCAAGTCTCGCGAGATTGATTGGTTCTAGTATGTGGTGTGCACTTGGAGCGTTCGCAATCACGATGGTTACGTGTCTAATCTTTACTTGGACGATATCACTTAGACCATGATTGTGATGTTGATTGTGGTGTGGCTGTTGTTGTATGAGTACGATTCGCGACGCTAATCGGCGGTATTTTTTTCACCCGTGGGGGACATAGGCCAGAGACTTAGGTCGTGGCTGCGTAAGCGTGGAAGTGATTTCCAGGGTAGGCTATGTCTAATCGCGAGAAGCTGGGAACT
>Ga0209348_1000232_pt1 | contig 30824 bp, 40 predicted proteins | sample ETNvirenome_2_30_FD_184065 | JGI IMG/M metagenome (GOLD analysis project Ga0209348, IMG submission 184065) | Marine viral communities from the Pacific Ocean - ETNP_2_30 (SPAdes) (version 2) | ecosystem: Environmental > Aquatic > Marine > Oceanic | place: Pacific Ocean | collected 2013-06-22
TCACCTGATGCGCCATTGTTATTCATTTTCTCAACTTCTTTAACTAACTTTGCAGTCAAAGAACCTAACTTAGATTGTTTTTTTAATTTTGCAAACGACATTTGGATACCTCGGATTAAATTGGATTGCGTTGGATAATTGGATTATAACAAAGGATAGATTAAAAGTCAAGTGACTTCTGTTTTTCACATTTAAAATAGATTTTGATTTGATGAAATTTGATTGGTTGATAATTAGATTCAAGAGGTTTTGAATACTCTTTTAGTGGATTTCGGTGGATTGAAATTAGATCGTGTTTGTGATACATAAATGATTGGTTGTAACCAACTATTTATATTAGTTTTTCACATTTTGTTAAGATTTTTTAACTGTTCTATTGTCTTCTCCATTCCTTCAAATAACCTTTCAACACTAGTGCCTGACGGAAATCCCATCAGTGAAACAGACTGTCTCATTGTCTCTTTCATTTCAATTGCCTGAGGATCGTCTGAAAGACTTAATCTTCCATACATAATTTTTTGTTTTTGTAATAATAAAGATAATTTGTCAATATGTTCCTGTTGTTCCTCAGGTGACAAATTTGGAAAAGCAATAAGAGTTCCATAAACTTCTTGTTGAAGTTCATTGATTTGTTCAAGTTCCTCTCTCACAAGAGGTGAATCAAAAAAATTACTCATTGACTAGACCTTTTAAAATTTGTTTATACTGAAACACATTAATATTTAGGAAAGGTAAATACTTCTTAATTTTCAAACTGACGGTTTCCCATACCGGATCAACTAACTTTTTATCAAAGTTTTTACGAAAGGAAAATATCTTTTCGTAAATTGTTAATGTCTCTAAGTTTAGATCTCCACCAAGATACTTTTTGAGAATTGGTGGATGACCTTTCGAGCAATTGAATATTTGCTCTAATTCGTTTTCGTAGAGCAATTCCTTTGATTGTTCTTTGAACAAGTATGTCAAACTCTGTTGTCTTTTCATCCAGTCTGAATAATTTCTTTCTCCAGAATTTATGATTTCTCCAATCCATAAATTTTGTGGTGCATCTGTGTTTACAAAGTTAGATAACAAAAAATCTGTAATCTCTTGGTCTGAATATTTTCTTGATGTCTTTTCAAACCAATACTTATCCTTTCTTTTATTAAAAGATGATACTGTTGCTCTTGACTTACCGCCATACTTAAAAAAGTCATACTTACGATTCGTAAAATGACTCTTCATTGAAAGATATGTCTGGTAGGTCTCATATGGTGTCACTTTCATCTACTTCCTGACTATCTAATTCTATAATAGCATCAACTGGCACTTCGTGTCCACCTATCAGATACCAATGTTGTTGAACTCCAATACTATCAGGTTTGACACCCAAGTATTCTAAATCGGGAAAGGTATGCTCCCTTAACATCGCTTGAAGACGATGATGTGTCAATTCAGTTTGTGATACTTTCATAATTAAGTAATAGGTTCTTTGTAATTAGATAAAAAACTTGTAATTGCATATCTCCCTTGTCCATCATAATAATCAGAGTCTTGTATACTTACCTTAGTAACTCCATGTTCTACCCAACCAGGAAACATGATTAATGAGTTATTTTCACATTCAAATTTATAATCATACTTAGGAAAATACAATTCTCCTCCCGTGAATTTTTTAGGTTCTTTATAAAAATAAGTAAAACCTAAAAATTGAATTGATCTATCAGTGTGTGGTTCATAATACTCATCGTTATGATAGTATCTTACTTTTGTGCAATCATTATTTACGTCTCGTGCAATATTACAACAATCATGAATATTTGAAAATGCTGCCAGTAAATCTTGATTGAATAATTTACGATTAACTGATAATATGTTCGATAATGATCTATATTTCCCTACATAGACTAAATCCAATACTAATGCTTTTGCATTTGTATATTTACCAGCTCCACCATAATCTTTTGCTTCAAGTAATTTACCTGGCTTAGTATAATAATTAAGTTCTTCCCATATTAATTTTAATTCATCTTCATTGTAAAAATTTTTAATAATTAAATGAGGGAATGGTTCTACAAAAGCATCTGCTACAAGGTTTTCCATTATAAAGGTAATTTAGATCTTGATGTCTTCTTCATGAAGTTTAAATTTATAGCGTCATATTTTAATCTTTCCTTCAATGGTTTTGACATCAGTTTTGATACTGACTCAACCTCTATGTCATTCATCTCACAGTAATGACAAATTGCATCAATGTAATTGAGTTCCTCTTCTGCCACAATCTTTTCAATCTCAATCGCAAACTTGGATGGAGTTAAAAATTTCTTCTCAATGGCTTTTTCTAATTCTTTATTCGGTTCCATAGATTCGCAATTTGTCTCTAACAAACTTCTTAATATATTGGTTGAGAAGTTTGATGTATTTTTGTTTGTTGTACTCTTCATAAACGACGCATTCTCCATTTTCACAAGCCATTATAATGACTAATTTTTTAACTGATATTCCAGTGATTTCATACAACATACAACCATATGCCATACATTGAACAAAATAATGTTCTATCCACTCTCGTGGTTTTGGTTTTTTAGATGTTTTAAAATCTATTATTGCCAGTTCGTTGTTATACTCTGCAATACAGTCTACGGTTCCAGCAATACCAAGGTATTTGCTGTATAACGAACCCTCTAATGCGTGTATATTATTTATATTACGTAACTCACGCTTCGAAATATTAAATAAGAACTCAGAGATCGGAGGTGCACTTGGGAGATCATCATTTTTTAAATAATGTTCTGTAAGTGTATGCATGTCAGTGCCACGCTTTGTAGCAGCTTTCGTAATTTTATCTGCTGTTTCGTCACCTACCTTTTTTCTCCAGTTGATGAATATCTCACGATTAAAATGACTCGTGATTGAGGTAATTGAAACTAACTTAATGAGTTCATCTTCATTAGGCACAGAATAATAACGAACACCATCTATAGTTTCTCTCTCCAACTTAGGGAGATCAATATCAATATGATCAAACATTACATTCCTAATTCAATTTTTGCTGTAAGATATTCTTTAACAAGACCAGAACGGACAATATCATCTATTCCAAACTCTATTATATCAAATGAACTCATTTTACGCAAGATGTTGAGAAAATCAACGATGCCATTACGATCATTTGTTTTTGTCAAGTCAGATTGACGAGCATCACCACAAAATAGGATTCTACTATTCTCTCCAACTCTTGTTATTATACTATCTAATTCATGAAAATTCAAGTTCTGAAATTCATCAACTATCACAATCGCATTATCTAACGTAGTTCCTCTCAGAAAAGATGTGCTCCAAAAGCGAATTGTCTCTTGTGCCTTTAAGTTTCCATATAACATTTCAAAATCTGCGTCAGTTGGCATCTGAAACATATACTTCACCATGTTCTTATATGGAATCTGATAGATGTCTGCCTTATCTTCATGATCACCTGGTAGAAATCCAATCTCTCTGGTTGCAACTAAAGATCTAACAAGGTATATCTTATCGTATGGTGTCTTGTCAGATAATACATCTTGAATAGCATTATATAAACTGATGAAGGTTTTACCTGTACCTGCACACCCAAATGCAACGATATGTTGTCCTTTACTGTACGCATCAAATAGTAATTTTTGATTATCAGTCAAAGGTTCAATATTGACAAGATAATCAGAATTAACAGGTTTCTTCCTTTTCATCTGTTTCGATGTATAACCAATCCCTATTGGTTCAGTTCCTTTTTTTCTTCTTGCCATTACTGTTTTCTAACGTTAGCACCAGGTGTTTTTCCGACCTTATTTAATACCTCATTCCAACCAGGATGTTTCATACGAAGTTTATCTTTCCACTCTCCGACTTCACCTACACCTGGCATTGTTGAAGGATCTGAATAATCTCTCAACCAATCAGGATTATCTTCTTTCCACTGATCCCACTCAGTAACACTCATGATTACTTCTTTTTGTTCACCAGTTTTTGAATTGACTACAGGATAAGTTGCCATTTAATTATAAAGTTATGTGTACTATTTAGACCACTCTAGGGACTCTGATACAGTTGGAAACTGCTCAATAAAGATAGACTTGCAAGCATTTGCAATATCCATGTGCTCTTTTTGTGTTCCGTGTCCGGAGCGGAGATCAATATAATGTATCCAAGAACGAACACTCCCAGACATATAAAGACGAGTTGGTGTTGCTAATGGAAGAACAAATCTTGCACATTCTTTTGCAATACCTTCTCTCAGTAACTCATTATATAAATCCATTCCTTCATTGAAATACAATCTGATTCTCTCTTGTAAAAATTTAGTTTGTGTTTCTGGAACATCATCAATACTATTTTGACGATTCTTTGTATCTTGTCTTCTTAACTCTGGTAAAGGTATATTGCTATCTAACAAGTTTGTATCTGCGTATCTTTGACTAAACTCTTGGAATGTAAAAGAACGATGTCTTAATATCTGTGCAGCAAGTCCTCTTGTCGTATTGATTTCAAGAGTCATAAATGCTTGCTCAAAAATAGACCAGTGTTGATGTTTGATACAATATCTCAACAAACCTGCATAATTTTCATTTTCCTGATTATTTGGATTGCTCACACGAGCACAATATGCCATATGTTTTTCTGCATCAGGAGAGACACTAATTAATGATACGTTCATTTAAATCCTTTTGATGTTTTTTCTTCAATCATTGCTAACTCATTCTTAGCAACTTTCAACTGTTCTCTAAGTAATTTGATTTGGTCTTCATCATAGAGATAATCCTTTTTTAATAATCTCTCCAATAACTTAATTAATCTTTTGAGTCTCATGGTCCTTCGTATTCATTATCATAACCTAATTCAATCGGATCAATATCATCATAAGAATATGATTTGACATCTGAGTATACTTCAGTCTTTAATTGATCTACTAACATTTCAAGATTACGAATAATCAGTTTTAATTTATCTTTATCCATGAAATAAACGATTATTACTTATTATATACAAAAAAAGAGGAAAGGTCAACCCTTTCCTCTTGGATTTTTAAGTTTCCAATCTGTATGATGGAAAATATCAAGATACACCCACTTCGCATAGTGAATCCCACGATAACACATAAAAGCAAAAACTTTTTCTGGGTTATGGATTTCTGGATCGAAATCTGGGACTTCGGGTGTCTTCCACCCAATATGTAACATTGACTTTACCTCCTGTAACAATTATTTATAACTGTACAAGAGTCTGGCTTCAACGTAGATTAATGCTAGAAATGCTACGCTCGCCACGAGAATTTCTGCAGTTACCAACATTACTTGCCTCCTTTAACTGCAACACCTCTGTAAACAAGTTGTTCCTGTTGAGGCTGTTGGACTTTTTGATTTTGTAGACGAGTTTCAGTGTCGTACTGAACTCCTCTGTATGTGACTTGTGCCATTTGGTTTCTCCTAAAGTAGTTGGACTTTTTACATCCGTTCCTTCAGTCGGCTTTTGCGTCCCTACAATCTAAACCATACTTGTCACCAAACTCATAATACAGATCAATAATTTCCTGTCTTTCCTCTACACTAAGGTCAGGGTAGACTTTAGCACGATCAACAAGAGTATTAATATCTGTACATGATACTGTAACTATAGTAGTGACAGCACTTGATGCAGCAATTAAAGTTTCAATCATAAGGATGAACGAACCCGTTCCGAGTCGGCTTACTTGCGTCCGATGATATAAGCATCACAATTGTCTGACACTTTAGTTCTCAAGTAATCTATAAGATACTCGTGAGCATCAGAGTTAAGATTCTTATCACTAAGTATCTCTATTCTGTTTTGATTCCATTCTGAACAAGTCATTTCCCAGTGGGAAGCATTATGTTCAGCAAGGAGTGATGCCAGTAGTGTGAGTTCTATCATTCGGATGAACGATGTGTCTATATTAACACATTCATAGTATATAGGCAAGAAGTTTTGTAATTTGTGTTACAATTTTACATTATTTTTAGATTTAATCAAAAATTAAACTGTTTTTAATCTAAATAATGGGTTTAGTTGTCGTAAAAACCCTACAGACAAAAAAAATACCGGGATTTTTTTCCCCCGATATTTGAAATTAAAAGTTGATTTTGGTTTTACTTCTTTTTTTTACCCTTTGTGTTCTTTGATTGATATCCCCACAACTTCGCACTGATTTTACCATTACCAAAATTAATAGACTTTAAATCACCTTTAAACTTATCATAATACATATCGAACAACGAAGTACGACTGCCTCTTGTTAAATCATATCTCAATTCACCATCTGCCATGTATGATACAACTTGTGCATCATTAGGTGCATTATTAGTCATCGCTTCTTTATATGTGACGTTTGTCAAAAGAATTTCACAACCATACTCTGCCTTTGTATTTTCTTTTTCAGTTGGTGTCCAAAATTCCATCTTTGATTTTGCCTTTGGTTTTGCCTTAAGTTCTGGTTTTGACATTACGAACGACCTCCCCATTTGATATCTGGATATGCCTCTGCAACCACTTCTTTTGTTATCTTATACACTTCACCAAGTTTTTTATCCTTGCACAGAGTTATAATCTCTGCTTCTAAGGGATGCAAACCTTGAAGTATATTAATAAACATTGTCTCTCTTCTCATTTGATTCATTGAATCTTCACCACCTTTAATGAATCTATAAAAGTGTTTTGATTCTCTACGAATTGTGGTGTGTCCTTGTTGATCGGCAGCACCAAGAGAAAACGAACCTGTTTCATGCATTTTACGAACCTCTAAATCTAATTTCTTAGATAGAGTTCCACTGTATGTATTCTTTTCATCAAATCCTGCATATGGCACCTCACCCTCTGGTAACATGCTCACAACACTCTCATCAAAGTTCCATATCAAAACAACTTTTAATGATAGATGCTCATATTTTTTGAGCACCTCAATTTTCTTTGCCTTAGATCTCTGCCGAGATACTAAATCAAGAACCTCAAATGCAAATGGATTACGTGGTAGTTCTAAACTTGGTTTAGATTTAACTGTAAAACTTTTTGCCTTTTTAGTTGTTGTCTTCTTCGTCGTAGTCATAATTTTCAAATCTGAATGCAATAATTTCATCAGGTACTAGATTACCATTTTGATCTAACATCTCTGGATGAGGTCTAGGAATTTCACGATAATTCATCATGTAATCTCTTGCTAACCAACCAGCAATTATTCCTGCTGTAAATAGTAGGAATGATATTGGTAACACCAATACTAATACTGTTTCTAAAGTCATGATACCTCCGAAAGTGATTAGTCCTTTTTGATGTCAAGTGAAAACTCAAAATTAATTGTAATCTTTCGATTAAGTAAAACTAAAATCTTATGAAAATATATTTCAAATGATTTCTTAAGTTTTCTTTTTCCTCCACTAAGAATGAGTTCAACACCACGATCAGAATAATCGTTTGTCTTATTTATGTCAAGAGGCGATGACTCTTTTTTTCTTAAGGAATTGTATTGTTTCAATGGAACCTCCTAATTTTTTTCCTTCACAGGATACTTGTGGAAAAGTAGATCCTTCACCAAATTCTGCAATAAATTCTTCCTTTGTAAAGTCCTCTCCTAAATTATAGACCACAAATGTACTACCTGTCAACTCTAATACTTTTTTTACCTTTTCACAATATGAACAACCATCCTTTGAATAGATTACAAAATTCATCTGCTTCTTAAAATTTTATTTATTTATTTTTAGTAATTAAGAAATTGTTAATTACGAGGAAATCCAAATCTATCTTATTAAAGGTATCAACAGCATCTTTTGGTGTTTCAATAATTGGTTGTCCATTGTCATTGAATGATGTATTCAATAGCACAGGAGTCTTTGTAACTTCATTGTATTTCTGTAATAGTGTTGTAACCTCTGGATGCAAGTCTTTGTTAACTGTCTGTATCCGACAACTAAAATCTCTATGTGTAATTGCACCAAGTTTTCTTCTTTGATGTGGTCTAACTATTAATGAATACAACATATACTCATTTGGATATGTGTCCATAAAATAATCTTCCTGATACTCTTCGAGCATAATACCTGCAAAAGGTCTCCATTCTTCACGGTGCTTGATGCGTGTATTAATCATCTCTTTATTTTTTGATGGAGTTGGATTCATGAGTATTGACCTTGAACCTAATGCTCTTGGTCCAAACTCTGACCTATTCTGAAACCATCCTACAATTTTATTGTCCGCAAGATGTTTTGCAACAACTTCACATAGTTCATTAAAATCATCGTATTTTTTATACTTTGTATCTACAAGTGCTTCTTCAACCTCAGTATTATCGTATGTTTTACCAAGAAGAGATATATTATGTGGTAGTTTAACTACCTCTTTACTCTTGAATAATCCAAGAGCAGCAGCACCAAATGATAGTCCAGTATCATCTGGAAATGGTGGTATATGAATATTTTCTGTAATTTTATTCTTACGAAGCACAGAGTTGGCAAGTATATTTAAGAACACTCCACCAGCAAGACAAAGATTATCATTAATATATTCCTTTTCCTTCAGTTCTTTCATGTATTCAAGCATCGCATTCTCAAAGTTGTGTTGAAGTTGCTTTGCTTTATTCTCAGGTGTGAGATTACCATAGTTGAAATCACGACCAGGAAAAGATTCGAGTGCAACCTGTGGTATGCCTTCAAAATGAGTTCTATAATCTTTCTTAAACTCTTTGGTGTTACCATAGGCAGAAAGACCCATCACCTTACCACAAAATGTCTCACGATATTTTGGATCTGTAAGTTGAATATCTTTACCGATCTTATTGACGTAGATATGATATGCCCACATCCAATAGTAATTACCGAAGTTATTTGTCTGAGGTATGCCTGGATAATATTTGAATAAACCTTTCTTCTTATTAAAGTATCCAAAAGAATGATTCTCACAGGCAAATATTTGTCCTGTTGTGTCAAACAAAACTGACCCTGCATTATCTAATGTGACAAATGAACCTTCATTATAGTCACAAGAGAACACAGAGGAATAAGCATGACACATGTGATGTGACGCGATTTCAACCTTTGCTTTTGGGAAATATCTTTTAACTTTCTTTTCAAGTGTCTTATTAATATAATTCTTATAGAATTGTTGATTTGCCATTGATGGAACAATCACTAAATCAATATCATTCTTGTCTAAGTTTGCAGCAGATAAACAATATTCAATAGACTTTCTTGGAAAATTACCATCATACTTGATACCACTCAATCTCTCTTCACTGATGCTGACACAATGTTCTCCATCCTTGATGAGAGTTACACTTGCACCATGTGTCCAAGAGTCCTCTGATTGTTTTAGTAACTTAGGGTTGTCAGATATTAAAACATTCCAACCAATCGCACCATAAAGTCCAATTACATTCATGATTCTTTGTCAACTGCCTCTACAATTTTATCAAAGTCAAATATATCATCATCCTCATCTACATATGGATACTCTGCTTCCTGACCAGTAAAGTCAAAGTCAAATAATACACTATTGGGTAACTTACATTTAGCAGGTTTCTTTGCCTGTATATTTGTATGCATGTCCCATCCAAATACAATTGGACTTGTGCCATTCCACAATACAACTGATGGCATCTTTAATGCTGCTGCAGCATGTTGCATACAACTATCAATTAATATTCTTTTTTCACTATGTAATAGAAGACTTACCAACTCCATGTTTGTCATTGGATCTTTAATTGCTTCTACACCATCTAAAATTTCACATGAAGGTCTTGTAACTTGGAAGATATGATAATCGTCTGCGTAATGATCTACAAGTTTTTGTGCTAGAACCACAGGCATATCTCTTGCCCATAGATATGGTCTTTGTTCCTGATACATACCACCATTGGTTTGTATCACCATAATTGGTTTTCCATTTGCTCGACTTGGCCAAAATTCTCTCGCACCTTTTCTCTGTAGTGGATTGAATTTTATTTGTGGCATCTCACCATTATAATCAAGATTGTACATCTTGCACCAAGATTGAACCAATGGAAGTTTTTTATTTACATGATCGGTTGTAAAATATGGTTCATTCGCAAAGATTAATGAATCCATACCTTCAACATAAGTTTGATAATAATAACTTGTATTTCCCATTTGATACACACGATCAATAAAGGGAAGGTTTTGGAATATTTCAATCCAAACACCACATACGATTAACTCTCGACTTGGAAAGTTATTCTTTATACATTTCGCAACTGCTGTTGATGCAACGTGTTTTCCAAACCCACCTTGTACATGGAACAAAGAATATTTTTTTTGTGACATAATGAAGAATTAGATTATGTAATTACCAAGGAAGTGCTTTATCTACTTCTGCTGGTGCTGGAGGATTCTTAACAGATTCAATCCATGCCTCATGATTGACTTTTGTATTTGATGAAGCAAGACCATCTTTAACTGTAGTCCAATTTAAAATTGTATCTTGAGTCAAACTAGCGTATGCAACAAATCCTGATGCACCTGTGCCACCACTTGTATCTACTTGAAATGATTCCTCATTATCAATAGTGAGTGTAGATGGATCAGAGTCATCAACTGATACTGTTTTTACAGTCACTTCTGAAACAATGTTATCAGAGGTATTTAAGATTGTCAATGATGATACTGTTTGTGTATGTGTAATTGCCATTTTAAAATTTTACTTTATGTTATATTTATGAAAATAAATTGTAATTGTTTGGTTTAGTTTTTGGGGGTGGTACCTTTTGTGGTTTAATTGAAACCACTTCCGGAGTTGACCAAAACTCTAATCTTTGTCTATTGTTATTATATAGTTCAATTATAGAGGGTGGAAGAATCGCACTAGGATGTGTGGATTTCTTCTTGAATTCGGAACGCACCTCGTGCATATCACGCAAACCATAAGTCGCAAGATCATCTTCACGATGAGGATTTTCTAGATTATTAAATGAATGTTCAAACGATTCCTCACCTAAAAATTGATATATTTTATCTAACTCACCTTGTGGATCACTCATTAAGTCATTATAATCCACGAAGTGAAATTTATCCCTATGCCCTTCTTGAAAACCCAACATGATTGCATTTAAAGAATCATAAAGAATACCACCATCACCTAAAAGAAGTTGACAACGATTCTCATCATTGAGTGGAGAATCACGTTTAATTAACATTTCATCTAAAAAATTAACTCTTGGTTGTCCTTCTTCATAGGGATTACGATGAATCATAGTGAGAAATGATGCTAAAATCTCATCTACTTTTCTTACTGGAACGATAATTTTAGTTTCCTCTGGTTTAATATACCCTTCTATAAAAGGCACTCTCGCACACCAAGCACGATTCTTATCAATCACAATTGGTTTTTTTACATCAGAATACCATCCATCTATAATTGAACCTACAATTTTATTTGCACAATCTGGTTTTGGAAATCCAATGTACAATTCATTATTCAAAAAATGATCATGAGCAGTATACATCGCTCCAAGCACAGGACTTGAAGGACCAGAATGTAGATTTGGATTCTGATTTAATAATGTTGAAAGAAGTGTACTTCCTGCTCTCGGAAGACCTGACATAAAATAATATTTTTTCTTATTCATTCAAATCATTCTTATATGTTTATTATATATCACATTCCGAAGAATGTCAATCTATCTTTGCCATCGCAAAATGACTATTAGTGCCAATCAATTGACAAGTGCCTGTATCTGCCTCTCTCTGAAATCCAAGATTTACTTGTTGACCAGATGTTAAGTAAGCAATTTGTTGATTACCCACAGAACTATTTCGATGTGAATCGTGATCACGAATATATCCATGAGCACCGATTGAAGTAGGTATCCCCGATATTAAAGCGGTAACCAATACATTTTCTCTATCTGCACTAGAGAACATATAACAATTATAACATATCAAATAGAGTCCGTTTACAGGTACAGTAATACCGTTTGCTTGATTTACAATAAATCCCCCATTATTGAAATCAGTTGATGTGTTTACACAATTATATGTTGCAAATGTGGTTGAAGCGTTAACATTGGATACATCGAGTAAAGATGTTGATACACAATATAATTGTCTTGTTATGTCGTCGGTGATTAATTTTCCCATAATTTCACTGTAATTTAAACATATACATAATAGAATTTTGCATAATTTCAACTCCTTGAGCCGAGTCTGCACTACGTCTTGTTTGAATTTTAATTTTATCAACACCTAGTTGAACGATTTGAGTAATCATAGAAGATGAATTTCTTGAACCACTATATCCAGAACTATTTAAATTACGACAATATCCCATCGCAGCGATTGATCCACCACCAGTCAAAACAGCATCTTGAGTGTGATTATAAAATCTCATTTCTGGACATGTACGATCATTTGTATCATTAGCTTGCTCTGATCGATAGTATAATGAGGCACCAATCACATAAAACCCTGCAGATGGAACTGTGATGCCATTTTCATCTATCGTAAATCCACCATTGTTAAAGTGAACTAAAGAGGTGTTAATGCATGTTCGATTAGTAAATGATGTATTAGTTCCTATATCATCTGCATTTTTCATTGATACTTGAACAGAAATGACATCTCTTTGAATAGTGCTTGCGTTAATTGTGCTCATTTTAAAATAACTTTGCTAATGAAAAGTGAGAACGATCTCCTGTGCACTCTGTCGTTCCATCATTCCCTCCTAGTGCTTCACATGCTAATCCCACTATAGCACCCTTATTAAGTTGCATTAACCTTGATTGAATATTAGAGGATGTAGTATGACTTGATGCATTACGAATATAACACATTGCAGATTTTATTCCTCCAACTCCTTCTGGAAATCCGGTTCCAGAACCATGCGCATCATCATGAGTCAAGGTAAACATACAGGCATTTCTAAATCTGGTGGATGACCATGATCCATCATTAGTTAACACCATATTAAACATCGCTAGATATATACCAGCTACCGGCACCTTGACTCCACTCCAACCCTGAACTGTATTTCCAAGATTCTCATCTTTAAATCCTCCTGCCACAATTTGAAATCCACCTATGTTTATATCATTCGCTGTTTGCCTATTAAATAAAAAAGGCATCGAAACCTGGTCATTTTTACCTTCATTGTTTGGATTAAACTGATCACCCATTGAAGTCTGAAAGTAGTATACATTTGTTGAAATTGAATTTGCGATTACAGACATTACGTTTTTGCGAAGAACATCATTGTTACATAGTTATCATCTAGAGCACCAGAAGTACGATGAACCTTCATTCTAAAATCAGAGGGAGTGAATACTCCATCTTGTTGACAATACCGATTCTGAGTTGTTGTATTACCACTATCAGTTGCTCCATTTGCAGATGAACCCAAAACCACATATCCATTACCCTTGATCCCTAAATTTTTTTCAAATACTGCTCGGAATAGACCAGAAGCCTCATCTACTAATGTAATAACATTGAATGATTCATTAATACAATTGTTTGTATTATTTGTTGAAAAAACACACCAAGCATCTGCAACACCTGCGTACAAATTCGAAAGTGTTACTGCAGTGCTAACACCTGCGCGATTTTGAAGTGTATCTACATTTAAAATACTCATAATGATATTTAGTTAAGTAGGTTTATAAGTGATATAAGAACCTGTAGAGATACCTACCCATACACAACCATTATATGCATTATCTTCAGCAGTGCCTGAGTTTTGATTTGCTCTTGTACCAAATTGCATTGCAGTTTGTACACCATTATGAATTATCATGTGTGTAGAACCTGTATCAGAAGTTGCTGGATCATTCGCAGTCATACCAGAGAAAGAATAATATGCATTACGGAAAGGTTTTTCAAATGTCCATGTAACTTTACCCACAGCATCATCTGATCCGCTGACGACATTATAATCATCTATTATTACGGGACTACCACTAGAAGAATCCCATCTTACCCAAGCCTTAACCCCACCTAAATTTAAAGCATCTATGGTCATCGTATTGATACCAGTGCTTGATTTTAGTGTATTAACTATTAAAGTGCTCATTAAAAACCTCCAAAAACAGCAACAGCAACATAATCTCGATCTGAAGTTGAATTTGTACCTGCAGAATTTATAGTTAAAACTCTAATATGAAAAGATGAAGTAGTTAAACCACTTGACCCATCAGGTTTCATATTCGGTTGAACCGTTATACAGGTGCCAGTGGTGGTTCCATCATTATTTCCTGGACCTGCCATACCCAAAATTATATATTTAGTATTTATAGCGTTGTTTTCAAATGTAAATGTAATTCTACCTGACTGTTCAAAAGTAGCAGCAATTATATTATGACTTTCATCAATATCATACTCATTAAGTGTGATACCATCATAATTCACCGTAGCCCAAGCAAAAGCTCTTTGATAAAATAAATCATCAGGAGTGCAAGTCATTCCAATCCCACTTTTACTTTCTAATAAATCTACTTGAAGTTTACTCATATTACTGGATAATTAGATTTCCTGCCGATGCATAAGCGTTATCACCAATAACCGTTATAGTATGATATGTGCTATTTTCCTGTGCGGAAGTAGTTGTTCCATTTTGATTATTTCTCATGGCAATTCTTACTTCTGATGAGAAAGCATATTGTTGATTTCGGTTAACGTCATTATTCGCAAAAATTACAGGATGAACGATAACACCGTTAGCATTTGATGATCCAGCAACTGCAGGATTATTTATTCTTAGACCTGGTGTAAATGAAATAGTGTAGATAGCAGATCCATGTGCAGTTATTGATATTACACCATTACTGTTTAATATCGTGCCATCATCTGTAAAAGCAACCCAAGATGAAGCAAGTTTCCCTATCTCTGTGCCACCTGGACCTAAAATAAGTGGTGGATATTTAGTAATTGATTGAACATTATTTACTTTAAGTGTGCTCATATTTCTTCCCTACTCATCACCGTATGCAAAGAATGTTACCATTAGTGGATCAGAATCTGCATTAGAACCAACTGTAGTTCGAATGAAGGCACGAGCCGTGGTTAAAGGTGGAGTTTCACCATTACCAGCGTTTATAATTACAGCAACTACATCGGTTGTATTACTCGCTGAACCTGCACAAGCATAACGATTTGATGGCATCGCAATTTTAAATTGAATCGTAAATTGTCCTGCCGCAGTATCCTCAATTGCAATAACATTAAATTGAGACATTACCTCATACTGACCAACATCACCTAATTTTCTACCAAATGAAACCCAAGCACGACAAAATTTTCCCCGATCAATTCCATTCTGTGACTGCATAGTTGGAGGAGTAGCAGCAGTTGTGCTTTTAATTGCGCTTAAATTAATCGTACTCATTAGTCTATCCTCTGAGGATTAATGTATCCTTGATCTGGATTTGCGAATACTATAACTGAATTATATGTTGAATCTTGATCACCAACAATAGAACCATTAAAACCAGCACATCTTATTTTAACGAAAGTAGAATGAATTGTAGCAGAATGATCAGTGGTGCCATTTGATTCATCAATCATAAGTGACACTCGGTTAGTACCTGCCTGTGATGTCCCTGTCACAGCATAAAGAGATGATGTAGATATATTGTAACCAGTTTCTAATGCATTTTGAAAATTAACTTTAAATTTTCCCACACCATCATCAGTAAATCCAACACAATTAAAATCATTATATACAGCGTTTCCACCAGCAGTGTCATTATTATTAAATGTTATCCAAGCACTTGCCAGATGTCCAACATTTTGTCCCGTGACATTCCGAAACACTGGGGGACGAGTTGTACCCAACCCCACAGTGCTCACGGTAGATACGGTAAGAGTTGAACTACTACTAATCATTTTTTATAGTGGGTTTGATCCTAATACATCTGTATCCCAACACGCTTTTAACTGTGTTGTAATTCCAGCAACCGTTGTTTCAGTAATAACAAGTGAATCAACTGCTGCAGGAGCATCTCTTAATTTTTGTTTTTTCTCAACAATCGCTGTAGTTGCTGATCCAACCTCTTGCGCTCTCTGATATTCTACATCCAAGGCGGCAAGTAGTGGTGCTCTAACAGCACGAATTTTATCTTTATGTATTGCTATCGCTGTTGTTGTATTAATTCCAATCGGCATTTTAACTCTCCACGTAAGTCCAAGCGTCTCTGTATGTACGATCTGATGGTATCTCAGATACGTCAACAGTTTGACGTGATTTTCCAGTTGGAACTACTCTTGCTTCAATTTCTGCAAGAGATAATGATGTGTTTGGCGAAGGAACTACGATGCTCACTCCACCCTCATCATTTGGATAAATTATTCTTTTAGTAGTATCAGCCATAGATTTCTATAGTCTTGGTTTATTTATATTATATATCAAACAACGGTAAATGTCGACCCATCACCAATAGTGAGGGTAACACCGGTGTTTATGGTATACGGACCGTACACACCGCCATTGACTGCAGCACCTCCATCAGCAGGGAATGACTCACTCGTATCAAGTGCTGTTGGGTTCTGGAAGAAGCGAGATGCATGAACTGAACCCTCAACATGAAGTTCTGCTCTAGGTGATGTTATATTTGAGGAAATACCAACTTTGAAAGAACTATTACCCGTGATCCAACGATCTGTTCCATTACCAATGACAAGTTGGCAACTACCAGTTGCTGATGCTAATTCTACATTATAACCAATCGCAACGTTTGCATCTCCTGTTGTATTTGTATTACCCGCACAGAATCCTAAAAATGTGTTTTTACTACCGTCATTAAGTAAACCAGCCTGTGCTCCTACAAAAACATTATCACATCCAGCAGCACCACTGCCCTTTCCAGCACATGTACCTATAACGACGTTGCAAGCTGAATTACTAGCCATGAGCAGAGCCGCCTCGTATCCCATAACAACGTTATAATGTCCAGTTGTAACACTTAAAAGAGATCGTGTTCCAATAGAAACTGAACATGCTCCAGTTTGAATCTGTCCACCTGCATTATCACCAACAAAAACATTACAGGTAGCACTTGTTATACATTTTCCAGAATTACATCCAATCGCAATATTATTAGAACCAGTGGTGGTGCTACAATCACCGAGTGCATTAGATCCAATCGCAATATTCTCAGTACCAGAACTTATTTTACCTGCCTTTCGACCTATCGCAATATTACATGAACCACTTGTTACTTCTTTACCAGCACACTTTCCAATTGCTATGTTAGTAGCTCCTGCACAAACACCACAAAGAGCTGAATCACCTAATGCAACATTATCACTTCCAGTGACATACCCCTGACCACCCATTGCCCTAGTGCCAATTGCAGTGTTGCAATTTCCTGTGGTGTTACAAACACCAGTATAATGTCCCAAGAATGTATTTTTACTACCACTTGTTATATTAATTCCTGAACAATCACCTATAGTAGTGTTATATCCACCAGTAGAATTACCTTGAGAAACACTTTTTCCTCCTGCAGGATTACCAATAGCAACGTTTCTAACACCTGAGGTAATACATCTTCCAGCATATCTTCCTATGAGTACATTACAACCAGATGTTGTTTCTTTTCCTGCTCCTTGTCCAATCATGACATTGAAACTACCACTTGCATTAGATGATCCTGCAAAACATCCAAGTATTACATTATTATCACCTGCATTTATTTCACAACCAGATGCTTTTCCAATCATAATGTTGAAGCAAGTGTCAGAGTCTTTCGCTGCACCAGCATCAGTTCCTGCAACTAAGTTCTCTTGATCGTCTGGTGAGAATCCAGCAAGTCCACTTAAATTAGAACCATCACCATAAAGTTGATAGGCAGATACAATACCGACTGATAACTTACTTGTAAGTCCAGCTCCAACTGCATCATCAGGTTTTGTGGTGTCAATACCAACATTAACACAACCCCCATTACAGCAACCAACTAAGAAAAATATTTCAGGACCAGATCCTGATAGACCACCAGCACCTATTGCTAATTGATCTGAACCATCTAAAACAGGAGCATTTATATTACATCCAATTACAATATTACGTTGTCCATCGGTTTGATCATGACCTGCTCCACATCCAACGTAAACATTAAAGCAGTGTGAACTAGAGGTGGAAGTACATCCTGCCATGTGACCAATAAATGTATTCGAATTACCACCACAATTCTTTTGACCAGCATATACACCTAGGAAAACATTATTTTGACCAGAGGTATTATTACATCCCGCGTCAGGACCTACAAATACATTATTAAATCCAGTGTTCTTTGCATTAGCACCTTTTCCTGCTCTATGACCTATGAACACACCTGCACTACTTGGTGATGCACAACATCCTGCTTCATTACCTATGAAAACGTTGTTAGAACAAGCACATAACCGATGACCTGCACAATTTCCTAACGCAATATTATTACTTCCAGTTGATGAATATCGACCTGCGTATTTACCAATAAAAACGTTACAACCACCAGTGGTCACAACTCTACCAGCACCAAAACCCATCATGACGTTTGCAGGACCAGTGCAAACTGAACATCCAGCTACAAATCCAAGAGCCACATTATTACTACCAGATGTTATTTTTGTACCAGCATAGAATCCCAAGAAGACATTTCGAGAAGCATCAAGTCCCTCACATCCTGCATTTGAACCAATGTATATGTTTTGTTCTCCACTCGTGGTTTTCTTACCTGCACAGGCACCTAAGAAAACGTTAAAGCAACCATTAGTTCCATTAAGATCACATCCAGAACAGGTGTTAGATGCCATTAAGTTTAGGTCAGCATCGGCACTAAATCCACCAGCACTAAGACCAGTTAAGTTTGATCCATCACCATAGAATGCTGTTGCACTTACAATACCAGTGGCACCGTATACAGTCGCAATACCAGCAAGAGTTGTATTAAATGAACTGTCACCAGTTATCCAACGATTTGTTCCACATCCAATTGCAAATGTAGTAGATGTGCTTGAGGATGCCACATCCATCTGAGATCCAATGAGAATATTACAATCCCCAGTGGTCAATGTATGTGCAAGATTATCACCGATTATGATGTTTCTAACACCTGAAGTTACAGCACAACCAGCTTTATATCCAATATGTATGGCACATGTCGCATCTGTGGTATCATTACCAGCGTACGCACCCACGAAGACACCACCTGTTTTTGTTCCACCACCATGTCCTGCTCTAAATCCAATTGCAGTGACCTGATTACCCTCAGAATTATGACCTGAAGCACATCCTATGAATACAGATTGAGAAGAACTATCAGTATATTTTCCTGCTCCACCACCTAAGAATGTATTACCAGCACCATCAGTAAGTTTTGGACCAGCATCCATACCCATGATAACATTACAACCACCTGATGTTAGTTTACAACCTGCTTTACACCCAATAGCAATATTAAAATCACCAGTCACCGTGCCACAATGCATAGCGTAAGCACCAAGTGCGATATTATGAGTTCCAGTTGATAACCTTGAACCAGCCAACTTACCTATCAAAGTATTACATTCACCAGAAGACATACAGAAACCTGCATAGGATCCTATAGCAGTATTACTGCGACCAGTATTAGATGATGCGGTAGTACCACCCTTAAGTGCATTGTGTCCAATTGCAACACTATTTTCAGTGGTGCACATGTCTTTTCCAGCATAATTACCTATAAAGGCATTATTATAACCAGTTGTATTATCCTTTCCTGCATAAAGACCAATGAATGTATTTCTTGCTGCTGTAGTATTCTCACCTGCTCCAGGACCAATAAATACTTGCTTACCAAAACAACTAGTTAAACTTTTACCCGCATTATCTCCTATGATAACATTTAAAAATGCTGAAGTCATAGAACAACCTGCATTGAAACCAATCGCAATATTTTTATCACCCTCATTCAACGCTGCACCAGCATTACAACCAAGTAGTATGTTGCAACAAGTATCAGAATCAATTGCTGCACCAGCACCAGTACCAGCAACTAAGTTTCCTTGAGAGTCTTGTGAGAATCCACCACCACCAGAGATACCAGTTAAGTTTGATCCATCACCATAAAGTTGATAGGCAGATAGAATACCAACACTTAACTTAGCAGTGTTACCAGCACCAACTGGAGCATTTGGATTTGTGGTTCCAATACCAACATTGAAGTCAGAGTTACCAGTTATCCAACGATCTGTTCCATTACCAATTGCAAGTTGCAAATTATCATTTGCTGATGGTAGTTCTACATCATAACCTATTGCAATATTACAACATCCAGTTGTATTTGTATTACCAGCTTGTGAACCAAGGAAAGTATTTTTACCACCAGTGATATTACAACATCCAGTACGATTACCAATGAAAGTATTGTGGGATGCATTATTACAAGCTGGTGTATTTGTTCCTATACCTGAACAAGAACCAAGATATACGTTATAACTACCAAATTTTACAAAATTACCAGCATGCTTTCCTATTACAGTATTGGCATCACCTTGTGACCAATGCCTAGCAGTACAATCACCCATGAAGATATTGAAGTCGGCACTACAACCAAATTGTCCTAGACATCTTCCAACTAAATTTCCAATTCCAATATTTTTATTACCAACACTACAGCAAGAACCACCTGCATTTACACCGATATAGACATTTCGATCACCAGTATCTATTCCACATCCAGCTTGACAACCAATTAAAATATTACGATCACCAGAAAGAGAAAACTTGCAACCAGCATTATAACCTATCGCAATGTTAAATGTAGCATTAGCGTCTGACGCTGCACCAGCGTTAGTTCCAGCATATAAGTTTTCTTGTGCGTCTGGTGAGAATCCACCACCAGAGATACCAGTTAAGTTTGATCCATCACCATAAAGTTTATAGGCAGACACAATACCAACAGATAACTTAGTTGTAAGTCCAGCTCCAACTACATTATCAGGATTTGTTGTTCCGATACCAACATGAGCACAACCACCACTACAACATCCATAGATCCAATAAATCTCATTTAGTCCTCCAAATGTGCCATACCCACCAGTAAATGCTATCTGATCAGAAGTGGATGATCTTGGAAGATATGCACCACAACCAATCGCAATATTTCTTTGCCCTGTGACTTGTTTCTTTCCTGCACCACATCCAATATAAGTATTGTAACAATGACTATTATCAGTAGAACAAGCACCAGCAGCTCTACCTACGAATGTGTTTGCATCACCACCTCTATTTTCTCTTCCTGAGTAATCTCCTACAAAAACATTATCATCTCCGTTAGTATTGCAACATCCTGCACGAGCACCTAAGAAGGTATTTCTACCTCCTGATGATCCACTTGAACTACCTTTACCTGCTCTGTATCCCATAGCAATATTGTATTGCGCAGTTATTTGTCTACATAATGCCTCAAAACCAAATGCAGCATTATTAATTCCCGAACCATTATGTTTTCCTGCATCAGTTCCAACAAAAGCATTGCAACTCCCGCTACACAAACAAAGTCCTGCATTACATCCAATCGCAATATTGTCAGTACCAGTAACAACACCACAACCCAGTGCATTAAGACCTAAAGCAATATTTTTACTACCTGTTGATAAACAATATCCTGCACATTCACCTATGATGATATTTTCATCACCAGAAGTAATTTTATTACCAGCCTGCCTTCCTATAATTACATTAGAATCACCAGTAAAATCTGCACCGCCATTACTTGCAACTCTATCACCCAATAATATGTTATTAACACCAGTGGATAAACAAGCACCTCCCGAATACCCACCAAGAACAATGTTACAACTACCAGATGTTAAAGATACTGCACCATTTTTACCAAATACAAAATTATAACTACCCGTTGTTGCTGCATTTGCTGCTACATTATTACCTATGAAAGCATTATGATTACCACTGGTTAGTTTAAGAGCTGCTTGACAACCTATTGCGATATTATTTCCACCCGTAACATCGCATGACCCCATAGATAACTTACCAAATGCAATGTTATAATTACCACTAGTGCTCTTACAACCTGCACATTTACCTATGAAAACATTATCATCACCTGCATTTAATGACATACCAGCATTACAACCCAGTAATACATTGAAACAAGTATCAGAATCAATTGCTGCACCAGCACCACCACCAGCAACTAAGTTTCCTGTAGAGTCTTGTGAGAATCCACCTAATGAACTACCATCTGCCTTGGCAAAGTTTGCTGCGGTGACAATTCCAGTTACATGCACATTACCAGTTGCATTGTAGAAAGTTGCAATACCAGCAATCGTTGATTCTATCTTATTAAATCCTACACATTGACCAGAAATATAATCAAGACATGCAAGACCTATTGCTAATCTACCACTATCTGATCCTGACCAGCACATTCCTGCACATTTTCCGATCGCGATATTTGTTGAACCTGTCGTGGTGCATTTACCAGCATACTGTCCAAGGAATAAATTACATCCACCTTCTGTGAGTGCACCTGCTGCTGAGTTTCCAAACACCATATTATGGGTACCACTCGTTATATTAAACGCTGGCATGTCTCCGACGAGAGTATTATTTGCACCACTTGTAAGTGATCTACCCGCATATCTTCCTAAGAATACGTTTCTACCACCAGGTTCGGTTCCTGAACCTCCAGCAGCACAATGACCAATGAAGATATTATCACAACAACCATCTGTTATACCTAATCCTACATTTTTTCCTATAAATATACTTCTATTTGATGTTAATACACCACCACCTGCACAACAACCGATAAATATACCATCATCAACTTCCTCTTGATCAGAAAAACCACCCTTTAACGCTTCATAACCAATTGCGATAGTCGCTGTTCCTCTACAGAATAATCTACCTGCCTCAGATCCCATGAATATATTACCACTAAATGATCTATTACATTCACCTGCCTTCTTACCAATCATTATATTATTATCAACGTTTAATATTGATGATCCAGCACAGAAACCAAACAAAAGATTATAGTTACCAGATGTGATTGCCTTTCCTGCACCCACACCGATAGCAAAATTTCGATCACCTGAATTTAGTGCTTTAAGTGCATCATTACCTATACCAATGTTAAAGCATGTATCAGCATCGGAAGCTGCACCAGCATCAGTACCAGCATATAAGTTTTCTTGTGCGTCTGGTGAGAATCCACCAGCACTAATACCAGTTAAACAAGAACCATCACCGCAGAACTTATGGGCAATGACACAACTGGTTGTGCCAGAGGTCATTGTGACTCCAACACCGGCTAAACATACGTTATAAGAACTATCACCAATAATCCAACGATTTGTACCACAACCAATTGCTAATTGTGTATCACCAGTGGCAGATGCAAGTTGAACACATTGACCAATTGCAATATTACTATCACCACTTGTAATAGTGCAACCAGCACGATGACTCAAAAATACGTTACCAGTTCCTGATGTTATACATTTTCCTGATTCTTTTCCGATAAAAATATTAGCACCACCAGAAGTAATACACCTTCCTGAATATGAACCAATTGCAATATTACCACCACCAGTATTACTTGTTGTGGTTGATGAACCTACTAATGCACGGTTTCCCAAAGCAATACTACCATCTGGAGTGATCATACAAGATAGTGCTCTCTCTCCAATAGCAATGCTATGACTATTATTGCAATTCATCTTCGCAGCATAATTTCCAGCAAAGAAATTATGAGTTCCAGTGCATGTATTCTGACCAGCTTTTCTACCAAATGCTATATTACATCCTAGACCTTTCATCGATTCTAGAGATCCACAACCGATGGCAACACTGAAGCACCCTGTTTCTGCACTTGCACCAGCACCCCTACCAATGAAAACATTAGCGAGAGCAGAACTTGTTGTTAAACATCTACCTGCATAACATCCAATTAATACGTTTTGAGTTCCAGATGTAAGGTCACGACCAGATTTGAATCCAAATGCAATATTATAGTTACCAGTAATAATGCCGCTACCCATCGCACATCGACCAATCGCAAGGTTTGTATTTCCAGAGGTCAGATTTTTTCCTGTGCAATGTCCTAACATTATATTACAATTAGCTGAAGTAGCTGTCTTTGCCGCATACTGACCCAAGAAGATATTATCATGTCCAGTTAATACACCAGTTGCAACTACCTTTCTACCAATAATAACGTTACAATTTCCTGTTGAAAGACAATCAGCATTACAAGCACCAATAACAGTATTACAACATCCAGAAGTAATACGACGTGCATTTTGTTGACCAATAAATACGTTCTGCTCACCTGTTACATCATTTACAGTAGCATTTTCAAAACCTATAGCGACATTATAATCAGAACCTGTTGCATCTTCTAAATTTCCAGTACCCATGGCAACATTTCTTTTACCAGTTGTCATTTGGAAACCAGAACCAGTACCCATTAAAATATTTGAAGATCCTGATGTTAGACAAAGACCTGACATTCTACCAAATGCAATGTTATAGTTTCCAGAGGCATTCACACCAATATAACATCCCATGAATATATTTCCTACAGCACCATTTAAGTTATATCCTGAACAGAATCCCATCACAATGTTCTTATCTGTTCCAACTCCTGCAGTGACACCTGAACCAAATCCGGCAAATAAGTTACATCTTGAGTCTGCTGAGAATCCAGGAAGATTAGATAAGCAAGAACCATCACCACAGAATTTAGTAGCACTTACGATACCAGTAGCACTGTATACAGTTGCAATACCAGCAAGAGTTGTATTGAATGAACTGTCACCAGCAACCCAACGACTTGCTCCACAACCGATTGCTAATTGGTCATCACCTGAAGCACTTGGTAAACAAACATCTCTACCAAGTGCAATATTACGACCACCAGTTGTGTTTGATCGACCAGCACCACATCCAAGGAATAAATTATGACTTCCACTCTCGTTTATTTTTCCAGCACAAGATCCAAGAGCAATATTATGATTTCCTGTATTTTGATTAAGAGTGACTTCACCCATTCCAATATTATTATTACCTGAAACCGTACAACAACCAGTTAACGTTCCCATAAATATATTATCACTACCAGTTGTCATATTGCGACCTGTCAATTTACCCAAGAGGATGTTAGCATCTCCACAAGTCATATTCCTACCAGCACAATTACCTAACATTATGTTAAAATGTGCTCCTGTTCCAAATGTCAAGTCAAGATTACATCCAGCACAAGTGCCAAGCGTGAATATATTACACTTTGCGTCTACCTTGGTTCCAACACTAATAGCAATAGTTGCGATTCCTGCTGCACCACTTGATGCTGTGACAGTTACTCCTGTTGAGTCATCAAAATCAAGAGTGGAAATACTCCCTGCAGTTCCTACTGTAGATCCACCTTGGTCTTTAACAGTCAGACCTCCAATTGCACCAACACCATCAGCAGTAATTCCAGTTAAGTTAGAACCGTCAATTGCTGGTAATGTGCCACTTAGTTGACCAGCAGGTAAACTGGTTAAATTTGCACCACTTCCGGAGAATGTAGTTGCAGTTACAACACCAGAAACTTTTGCATCACCAATCAAGTGAAGTTTTGATGAAGGAACCGTTGTACCAATACCAACGAGTTCACCTGCACCAAAAGGAGCAAGTTGAATTGTACCATCAGCATTGACATCAATGCTCGGCATACCACTTATATCATTTACTGCAAATATCGAACCTGATGATAAACTATTTGTGACTGTGAATAATTGCCCTTCACTTCCTTCTATATTCAATGCAGTTACGGAAGAACCAACATTGACATCTAATTGTGCAATCGGATTTGTTGTACCAATTCCAACCTTTGATAGTGTATGAATACCTACGTCTGTTTGTACAAATAAACCTCCAGATATACCAGTCAATGCAGAACCGTCAATTGCAGGAAGTGTACCTGTCAAATTACCTGCAGTTAGATTTGTTAAGTTTGCACCACTGATTGCAGGAAGTGTACCTGTCAAATTACCAGCAGTTAGATTTGTTAAGTTTGCACCACTGATTGCAGGAAGTGCTCCAGTTAAATTACTTGCAGCAAGTGAACCATCAAATGAAGTTGCACTTACAACACCAACTACGTTTAATCCACCACCTGTTATTCTTACATCATCCGTAAATGTTGTGATTCCAACTACGTTTAATCCACCTGCTGTTATTCTGACTCCCTGACCCGCTGTTATTATTCCTACTGAATCTATATTAGTTACGTCTTCATAAGTTAATGTACCACCAATCGTGACGTTTCCTGTGAATGTCGCCGCTGCACCGCTTACTATATTTCTACTATCGTCAATGATAGTAGAGCCTGATATCTTAATTGCCATTTAATTACCGTCTTCGTGTAGCACTAGGTAGTTTTTATTATTTATAAATTAAACCTGCCCTTAAATGAATTGTAATTTTGTTTGACTTCTGCTTCAGTAAGTGATTTATTATATAACATAGCACACGCTATTCTGCCTGGAAATTGACCTCCACCAGATGGTCTCATTCCTATCCTAAAATTACTTCCAGATTCAAAATTTCCACTAAAGTTAGATGTACTAGTTCCCGTATTAATTCCATTTACATAAGCAGTAAATAAATCTGGTGAAGTCGATGAATCAAAATTATATACAGCGTTATTCCATTCATTCAAAGTGTAAGAACCATATCTAACAGCATTTACGATTCCACCAGAGGAACCTCTTAAATACACCTCTAATTTACCAGCATCTAATCTACAACTAATATCTTGTGTACTTCCATCATAATTATCAAACATATAATACTCACTAGTACCACCTGTTTTAAACCATACTGAAAAACTAAAAGAAGTAGAAGTGTCGTTAATTCCCAGATCGGTGGCAGTACCTAACATACCAATATGATCATTGCTTCCATCGAAAACAATACAACCACCATTATCACTACTAAAAGTAGGACCGTTTGTTAGAGTACCATCATGATTCTTACCACTTACATCTGTCCAAGTGGTTCCACTACCAGGATAACTTTGAGTGTTCGCCGCGTCTAAGCATAATATTAAACCATCAGTTACTGTATTAGGTCCTGCAAAACTTGCCATTATTCCTCTGATTCTAATGTCCAGTCTGTTCCGGAGAGTATTGTTATTATTTCTGAATTCGTATAAGTTCCTTCAGTATTAGAAAGACTTGAGATGAAAGATGGATCATCACCATCCCATTTGATAAATGTTTTAGAATTATCCACAGATTTTCTTAGTGTATCCTCTGATGTTTCACAAACCTGTGAAAAATCAACTTTCGAGACTTCTGATACTGGAATAATTAGATATTTTCTTGTCATAATTTTTTGATTATTTATAAACCAAACCTCCCTTTGAGTGCATTATAATTTTGTTGAACTTCAGTTGATGTGAGTCCTTTTGAATATATACGTACTACAGCGAATTTACCATCCCACTCAAATCCAGCAGTAGACCCTCTGCTTCCAATTCTAATTCCAGAGAAATCATGAGTAGCACTACTACCTGGAGTATTAGTCCATGCTTGTGCTCCATTCAAGTATCCAGTAAGAGTGTTACCAGACTTAGTAAGTATTAAATGACCCCACGTATCGTTATTCAAGACCCCAAAAGGCTGATTGCCTGTTTCACTAGAATAATAAACTATCTGGTCTGGACTTACATTGGAAGAAAACTGAAGTGTTTTGTCATTTGACGTTCGCCAGATGTGATTTGATGTTAATTGAGTATCAGTCATCAACCAAGTTTCATATGAAAAATCACCAGTTAATGTTAAATCTGAATTACTTGACAGTTGGATGTAGTCATTACTCCCATCTAATAAAATAGATCCCAAATTATTACTATCAAACGTAGGTCCGTTAGTTAATGTTCCATCAATGCTTTTTTCAGTCAAATTTTTCCAGTTAGTTCCACTACCAGGATATGATTTAGTATTTGCTGCGTCAAGACATAGTACAAGGTTATCACTAACAATTGACGGGTTGTATCTTGTACTCATAATCCAAACCTAGATTTAAGTGCGTGGTAATTTTGTAAGACCTCACTGTCACTTAGTTGTTTACTATAAACTTTAACGACAGCGATTTTCCCGACCAGTTTTCTCCATTTACCACTAATTTGAATATATGATCTACCAATTATACTATTAAAAATAGTGCCACCACGAAAATTTGCAGTAGTAACTTGACTTCCTTTGATACTTCCATTAATATAAAGTTTTGCAGATTTGGTGGCATCTTGAGTTAACCCAGTGAAAGTAGCTGTTGCACAAGTCCAAGTATTAGCAGGAATGGCATCAGGAGTAGTAATGTTTATATCTGCGTCTGCACCTTCAATAAAAAAGTTCACAGTTCCATTTTTCATCTGACCTAAATGTAATTCCCTTTCAATACCAAACCCATTGCCATTACCCTCAAAGTATAACATACCCATTTCGTTGTGAGTGTTCTGATCATGTTGATACCATACTTCCACAGTCCCTGCATTTGGACAAACATTTTCTGCGAATAATGGGTTCCCAAAAAAACGAGATTGACTTTGATTAAAGTTAAAACATTTTGGTTCAGTGCTTTCAAATGCTGCTACATTAATAGTGGTGCCATTAGTACTATCATTTCCTTTACCACTTATGTCAGCCCAAGTGAGTCCACTACCAGGATAAGACTTTACATTTCCTGCATCATGATACCTTATCAAACTATCTCTGACAATACGTGGTGAGTGTATTAATCCCATATCATTCTAATTTAGATATACGCTCATTCAAGGTATCAATTTGCTTCTGTTGATCTTTCACAACTTCAATCAAGAGTCCAACTAAACCATTATAATTTACAGTCTTTGGATCATCTCCATGAACAAGTTGTGGTAATATCTTCTCAACCTGATCGGCGATCACACCAAGTGCTGGTCTATCATCTTTCTTCCAGTTGAATGATACACCTTCAATCTGTATGACTTTAGCAATTGGATCATCGATTGGTTGAATATTAGTCTTCAATCTAATGTCAGAAGTTGCATCAAAGTCAGTTGCAGTTACGACACCTGAGATAATTGCATCACCAGTGACGTGTAGTTTTGATGTAGGAGTTGTAATACCAATACCAACTCTACCTGTTGATGTGATTCGAAGTCTTTCTGTTGGAATTGCTGACCCATCTGCCGAAGTCTTGAATACAAGTGCTCCAGGCATATCAGATGATCCTGGAGTACCATCAACTTCAGTAAGAATTTGAGCAGCATTTCTGAAATCTGATCCATCCCATCCATTGAATACAATTGATCCTATTACATCATTATCCTGAACAATGCTTGGTGATCCATGAGCACCTCTTGCTTTTTGTAAAAATAATCTTGAAGAGACAGCGTTATTTGAAAATAAACCTAATGCAAGAGAAGCTTCAGTATTATCTTCTAATTGAATGTTAGGTACTACAGTATCGTTATCTTGTCTAGTTGCTCTTCCAGTTATATCCATTCCAAAAAGGAACTTGCCCGTAGTTCCATTAATTCTGAACCTTTCGTGTCCCCCACCTTCAAATACAATTTGATCAGCGGCTGGAAAACTCATGAAAGTATTTGTATCTCCAGTATGAACTATCTTATCAGCAATTGAAAGATCTCCAGTGAATGTTGAAACACCAGATACATTTAATTGTTTTGATATTAATGTCCCATCAGAATGTGCGGTTGAGACCCCTGCAAGAGTAACATTAAAGGAACTATCACCAGCAATCCAACGACCTGTTCCACAACCGATTGCTAACTGATCATCGCCAGTTGCTGAAGGTAGTTCAACATTATCACCAATCGCGATGTTTCTGGATCCTGAGGTGTTTGTATTACCTGCTAATCTTCCTAAGAAGATGTTACAACCACCTGAGGTTAAATCACAACCTGCTTGAATACCTAAGGTTATATTACAACTACCAGTTGCACCACAAGTTTTTGGACCTGAACAAGCACCGATGTATATGTTAGCACCACCTGATGTGTTACCATATCCTGCCCTACGTCCAAGTGCGATGTTGCAGTTACCATTTACGGTGCATGCACCAGCTTGATAACCACCAAGGAATATATTTTGTACACCAGTAAATATTTTTGCACCAGCAGCATATCCAATTGCAATATTACACTGAGAAGTTCCGCCACAGGTCTGTCCACCAGCATGATTACCAATGTAAACATTTGCATGTCCGTAGGTGTCTCCAATACCAGCACCTCTACCAATTGCGATGGTGCAAGTACCATTGATATTACATTGACCAGATAATGCACCCATATAAATGAGTGATAGACCAGTGCTGGTTTGAGAACCTGAACATTGACCTATCATTATATTTGTGCCACCCCTACTTGAACCAGTTCCATCAGCCAGTGCGCCACCAAGATTACATCCAGCAAGAGGACCAATTGCAATGTTTATACCACTTCCTCCCTTATTTCCTGCCTGATGACCTATGAATACATTACATCTACAAGTTCCTGTCAAACATCCTGTCTGATTACCAATGGCTATGTTATTACAACCTGAGGTAATACATCTTCCAGAACTTTGACCTAATGCAATGTTAGTTACAGCTGTGGTAGAGCATTTCATCGCACTATTCATGATGGCAATATTACTACCACCAGAAATAATTCCCTCACCTGCTTGATTTCCTAAGAAAACATTATGACTGGAGGTAGATCCAGATAATCCTGCACATCTTCCTATTACAACGTTGTGTGACGCACTCGAATTAACATTACCCGAATTTAAAGCACGTCCCGCAGCACAACCTATGGCAACATTATGACTACCTTT
>Ga0209348_1000233_pt1 | contig 30822 bp, 16 predicted proteins | sample ETNvirenome_2_30_FD_184065 | JGI IMG/M metagenome (GOLD analysis project Ga0209348, IMG submission 184065) | Marine viral communities from the Pacific Ocean - ETNP_2_30 (SPAdes) (version 2) | ecosystem: Environmental > Aquatic > Marine > Oceanic | place: Pacific Ocean | collected 2013-06-22
TGTGGAAAACACAGTTGTTTTTTCTTAATTTATGTTGCGTTTTTATTGCCTTGCGTTTAAAAAACGCTAACTACCCTAACCTACAACGAACCCAGAAAGCGAGTGAGATAAAAAATCCGCCCAGAAAATTTTACCCCCAAGACCCCAACACATTCCAGAGATTTAGGTTCTTATACATAACTCTGTATGGTTCAAAGGGAAACCCTATAAGAATTCAGAGGCCCTCCAAAAAATTTTCCCAGAATTTTTTTTCTAAAAACCCCCGACTCTATATAAGTTTAACACAGATAATCATAAAGAAATGGAACTAACACTCGACCAGTACGAGAAAGATACACTCTTGGAAACAATTAAATTTAGAATCGAAGAAGACGAGCACCTACTTGTGAATACCTCACTCAAACACGATCTGATAGATATACTCGACAAGTTACAGTACGAAGAGTATTAGAAAGAGAACTAAATAATAGTACTATACACATTGCATGATTTGACTTGTAGTGGTATAATAGAAGTATAATTAATTCGATTTTATGGCAAAAGGATTCACAGTCAAGGCAGACGTGCCGAAGAAAAAAAAGGCAGCGTCTGTAGATACGTTCAATATAAATGAAGCAAAAGAACTGATTAAAGGAAAAACAGTTGTATTTTGCTTACCAGGAAGAGGAGTTTCATATATCTTCTTAAAAGCATTCGTTCAGTTGTGCTTCGACCTTGTACAGAGTGGAGCACAGATACAAATATCTCAAGACTACAGCAGTATGGTGAACTTTGCACGATGCAAGTGCCTCGGTGCAAATGTATTGCGTGGTCCTGATCAGAAACCTTGGGATGGCAACTTAAAGTATGACTATCAGTTATGGATTGATAGTGATATTGTATTTGACACTGAGAAGTTCTACCGTCTTGTACATATGGATAAAGATATTGCAGCAGGATGGTATTGTACAGAGGATGGAAAAACTACATCCATTGCACATTGGTTAGAAGAAGATGACTTCCGTAATAATGGTGGAGTCATGAATCATGAGACAATTGAAACCATGAGCAAGAGACGCAAACCATTTACATGCGATTACACAGGATTTGGTTGGTTACTGATCAAGAATGGAGTATTTGAGCACGAAGGTCTCAAGTATCCCTGGTTTGCTCCAAAGATGCAAGTCTTTGAGTCTGGAGAGGTGCAAGATATGTGTGGCGAAGATGTCTCCTTCTGTCTCGATGCAATCGAAGCAGGTTTTGAGATCTGGTGTGACCCCAAGATTCGAGTGGGTCATGAGAAGACACGGATTATCTGATGTCTTATAAGTCGGTATTCAACCCATAAAACTCAGTCAGTATTCAATCCGAAAAACTCTTGTTAGTTTTCATGACGTAATACTCAGTTAGTTTTCACTATGAAATACCCAATACTAGGTTAGTATTCAAACCTTAATACTCTTGTTAGTATTCAAGTAGTAATACTCTTGTTAGTATTCATATAGTAATACTCAGTTGGTATTCAGGATATAACACTCTTATAAGTGTTCAACTTATAATACTCAGTTGGTATTCAAACCTTAATACTCTTATTAGTATTCATAGAGAAATACCCAAATCTTAGTTAGTATTCAGGATATAAAACTTTTATTAGTTTTCAAGATATAATGCTCTAAAAATCGTCGTTAAAGTTTATTAAAGGAGAAATTAATTATGGTAATGAAATATAGTATGGGTCAATCGTTAATCGAAACGAAACCTAAGAAGACAAGACAAGGACTCGGAAAACATACAAAGTATTCTGCAACAAGTCGCAATGGTTCAAAGAAAAGATACAGAGGTCAAGGTCGGAAATGAACTGCTGGTCCTGTAATACTGAATTAATTTGGGGTGGAGATCACAATGGAGAAGATTATGGTAATGAAGAGTACGATATCGTGACTAATCTTTCTTGTCCTCAATGTGATGCATTTGTTCTTGTATACCACCAACCCACTAAGGTCAATAAATAAAAGAAAAAGTGTAAATTTAACATGCAAAACGATTTTTTAGACAATCTTGCCAATGATCAGTACCAAAAAATGCTGCGTGAGGTCACTAATGACGATAAAATACCTAAAAAATCAGATAAAGTTGATAAAACGCTTATAGATATAAGTAAGGATACTACAATTTTGGATGTCAACTTATACGACTAAGGTTTCTCGTGCATTTAAGGACATAAGTTTGTCTTTTAAAAAGCATCCAGTTACAAATGATGTAACTATTTTGAGAAACGAAGACGCAATTAAAAGATCTGTCATTAATCTCACCAGAACTCGGATTAATGAGAGGTTTTTTAATGAGTTGATAGGTACATCAGTTGGTGATGCACTGTTTGAGAACATGGATTCTGGTCTTGAGGCAGCACTAGAGGAAGAGATTAGCACATTATTGAAGAATTATGAACCTCGAATCGAATTAAACAATGTATACGTAGTTGCAAATGAGGATAGTTACGAATTACAAGTTCAAATTGATTATAATATTGTCGGATTACCGATACCAAGTCAAAATATAGAGTTCTTATTACAACCGACAAGGGTATAATGGCATTTAATCAGTTTACTAATCTAGATTTTCAAGATTTACGCACTCAAATTAAGGATTATTTGAGATCTAACTCAAATTTTACTGATTTTGACTTTGAGGGATCTAATTTTTCGGTTTTAATTGATAATTTAGCGTATAATTCTTATATTACTGCCTATAATACCAATATGGCGGTCAATGAAGCGTTTATTGACAGTGCAACTGTAAGAGAAAATATAGTATCACTTGCAAGAAACATTGGATATGTGCCAAGATCAAAGCGATCAGCGATTGCAAAGATAAGTTTTACTGTTGATGTCTCATCCCTTGCAGCAAGATATGTTACATTGAATCCAGGAATAGTTGCATTGGGTAATATTCAGAACGGATCATTTAAATTTTCAATTCCAGACAAGATTACAATCAGTCCTGCGAGTAATGGAATCGCATCTTTTCAAAATATCGAGATATTTGAAGGAAATTACCTTGAAAAAGAGTTTGAAGTCATTGGTTCAGAGTTAGATGCAAAATATATACTACCAAATACCAATATAGACACAACAAGTATTCGAGTTTCAGTGACAGATGGTCTTACTGGGACAGTTGAAGTATATAATGCATACGAAAACATATTTCAAGTCAATTCAGAATCTAGATTATTCCTAGTCCAAGAGGTTTCAGATGAAAAATATCAAATTCTCTTCGGTGATGGTGTCCTCGGTAAGAAACCACCAAGTGGTAGCACTATTAAAGTTTCTTATATTGTTACTAACGGGACAGATGGTAATGGTGCAAGTAATTTTAACTTCGCAGGGAATTTAAGTTACCCTAAAAGTGATGGTAGTGTTATAAGTGACAGTCCAATCACCAGTAATATATCTCTTCTAACAGTCCCACAAGCGTCTGAGAATGGCGATAATATTGAACCTGTTGATAATGTCAAGTATCTTGCTCCAAGGGTATATGCGTCCCAATATCGAGCAGTTACTGCAAATGATTACATTGGTCTAGTGCCTTCAGTATATCCTAATATCGATTCTGTGAGTGCATATGGTGGAGAAGAACTCGATCCTCCTCAGTACGGTAAGGTTTTTATTACTGTTAAACCAAAAACAGGTGAAATTTTATCTAACACTGCAAAAAGTGCAATTGCATCGGGTCTAAAACAATATACAGTTGCTGGAATACAGCAAGAGTTTGTAGATTTGAAGTTTTTATATGTTGAGTATGATTCTTCGGTATCTTATAATCCTGGATTTATAACAACAAAAGAAGATTTATCATCTCGTATATTCACAGCAATTCAAACATATTCTAAGTCTCCTGATATTAATTCATTCGGAGGCAGACTCAAGTATAGTAAATTATTATCGGTAATTGATAAAGTTGATACTGCAATTACGTCAAATATAACTGTTATTAAAATGAGAAGGGATTTAGTTCCTGCATATGGACAACTTGCTAATTATGAGTTATGTTATGCAAATCAATTTCATGCTGATTTAGAAGGATTTAACATAAGATCCACATCATTTAAGATTGAAGGAGTTGAAGGAGATATATTTTTAACAGATTTACCAAATTCTGATGGATTAACTGGTGTTATTAGGTTCTTTACTCTTATTGATGATGTTCCTAACTTTATTAACAATAATGCAGGTACAGTAGATTATGTAAAAGGTGAAATTATTTTGTTTGCAGTCAATATTACATCTTCTGATATTACAAATAAAATTGAAATTGAAGTAATTCCAGAATCAAATGATATTATCGCAAAACAGAACCTTTATATCATCCTAGATACTACTAGCGGAAGCAAATTAACACTTGTAGAAGATTTAATATCTTCAGGTTCTGATAGATCAGGTTCATCATATATACCACCTTCAAGTTTCGTTAGTACCAAGAGGTTTACAAGATAAGAAATGGCAGATACCAAAGTAAAAATCTCTCATATTCTGGATAGTCAGATTCCAGATTTTATTCATGACGAAAATCCACTATTTAAAGAATTTTTAAATCAATACTATATTTCACAAGAACATGAGTATGGAAATATTGATATTGCAGAAAACATCACTGATGTAAAAAATATTTCTAATTTTATTGATCTTAATATTGTTGGTTATCAAGCGTTAGCACCAATTCAGTTAACTGAAGAAATTACATCATTTGATGAAATTATTAATGTTAGCAACACTCTTGGTTTTCCAAACAGTTATGGTATATTTAAGATTGATAACGAGATTATTACTTATACAGCAAAGACTGCGACATCATTTACTGGATGTGTTCGTGGTTTTAGTGCAATATCTGCTTTAGAGAAGAATGGAGATCCAGAATTTTTAACTTTTAGTTCAACAGAATCTGATGACCATGACTCTGGTGCTGTTATATCAAATTTAAGTCATATATTTTTACTTAAATTCTACGAAAAATTTAAAGCACACTATTTACCTGGTGTTGAAAATAGAAATTTCATGACAGGACTCTCTGTAGAGAACATTTTATCGAGAGCAAAAGATTTTTACACTTCAAAGGGAACTGATACTGCACTTGACATACTATTTCAAGTATTATTTGGAAAAAGTGTAACTATCTTAAAACCATTTGATAATACAATTACATCTTCTAATGCAGATTGGGTTGTAACAGATCAATTAATGGTTGAAGCACTTGAAGGTGATCCAATAAATTTAAAGCAAACAGTAATTTTTCAAGAATCATTAACTTCTCCAACTGCTACAGGTGCAGTTGGTAATGTAGAAGAAATATTTTTAGGAAGTAAGAAATATCATCGAATTTCTTTATCTAAAGGTTCTATGGATGGAACTTTCAAGGTAAATAATAAAACTCAAGTTGTTGGAACAGCATCAACAACATCAGTTGTTACTGTAGACTCAACAGTTGGGTTTACAACCACAACTGGATTCTTATATCTTAATTCTTCAGAAACTTACACTCCTGTCACATATCAATCTCAATCTCATAATCAATTTTTTGACACCAATGCTAGTATTACTTTATCAGAGAATACACCAATTATAGATAATGTGTTTATTTTTGGATATGAAAATAATGACACGACTAAAATATGCAAAATGCGTGTCATGGGAGCAATATCTAATGTTTCCACTAATTTTGAGAATACTAAGTTCTTCAAAGAACAGGAAGATATCAAATTAAAATATCTTGGAGAAAAAACAGATATTTCAGATAAAAAATTTAATACTTGGTTTTACAATAATGTTTCTTTTCTTGAAATTGTACAACCAACAACAGTAACAAAGAGTCTTGAAACTTTAGATAAACATTTTTTACATAAAGGTGATAGAATTGATATTTTAGATAAAGAAACAAGAAATGTTTTAATTTCTGATGTTGAAATTTCCTCTACACCATCTGATACACAGTTTAGTTATGTCGGAAATGAGAATCAGAGTGTTGCACCAAGTATGGGAATTTTGAGCATCAAAAAAAGATTACAATTTGCATCATCGAATCTTAATCTTGAATTTTTAGTTTCTAACATTCAAAATACATTTTTAGATGAAGATAATAACACATATGTTGCTTTTTCTGGTTATCCATCAGATAGTGCAATACAATCTACTGATAGATCAAAAATTTTTGGTTCAAATAATGTAAGTGGTGATAATATAAACATACCAACTCATCAATTTTTAAATGGAGAAAAAATATACTATCAACCACAGTCAACCAATAGTGGAATAAGTGGAATTACTACTGGAACATATTTTGTAAAGTTTGTAGATCCAAATAATATAAAATTAGCGTTAAATGCTCAAAATTTATATTTAAATAATACAATATCAATAACAGGATCTACTGCCACTGACTCTCATAAAATTACTCCAGCAATTCCTATTGGTAATGTAGTAACAAAATTAGAAAATCAAAATAATTTTAGGAGAATTCTTAAAAATCCAGAAAATAACCAAAATAACCAAAATATCACTGGTCCGATAGGATTAAGTTTAAATGGAATTGAATATCACTCTCCAATATCAGAAGATTCTGTATTTTATGGACAAATTGATAATATTATAGTTTTAGATCAAGGAAATAATTATAGTGTTGTATCTCCACCTAATGTTTCGATTGCAGATTCATTTGGAAGTTCTGCTGTTGCAAATACTCATGTTCATGAAGGTAAAATAGAAGAAATAATTCTGACAAATAAAGGTTTTGATTATTTTGGTACTCCATCAGTCACCATAAGTGGTGGAAATGGTTCTGGAGCAATAACTAACATTAGAATGGAAGGATTTAAACATTCTGTATCATTCAATGATCTTAAAGTTGATTTGCTTAATGATAAAATTACTTTAGACGAAGATCATAGATTTTTAAATGGTGAAGAAGTAACTTATACTGCTGGTGGAGATCCACTTGGTGTTGGTGCAACAAATATTGGATTTTCCACTAGTTTATTATCTAAAGGTGGTACTTATTTTATATCTCATTTCCCTGGAGACCCTAAAGCGTTTAAAATTCATATTTCTGAGTCAGATGCTCGTGCAGGAATCAATACAATTGACCTTTTACAGTTTTCGGAGTCAACAAAGGATCATGTATTTACATCAAAAAGAAATAGGAGTAGAGTTGCTGAAATAGCTGTAGTTAATAGTGGTAATGGATATCAAAATAATAAAGTAGTTGTATCAAGTACAAAGTATCCACCACAAAATCAAGAAGATATATTTAAAACTTTTGTTGGAATTAGTACTTTTGATAATTGCATTTATGCTAAAAATCATAATTTTAAAAACAATGATTCAATAAAGTATACAACATCAAATACTGCTATTGGTGGTTTAACAAACTCGACAAATTATATTGTAACAGTAGTAAATGATCATAAGTTTAAGTTAAGCACTAATAAAACAGATTATAATAATAAAGTTTATATAAATCTAACCACTTTAGGATCTGGCAGTCATACTTTTAATTATCCAGATATTTCTGTTACAATTAGTGGACCAACTGGACTAGGAAGCACTATTTCACCATCATATTACACTGCAACAGCAGAAGCGGTTGTAAAAGGTAAAATTAGTAATGTTTTTATGGAATCTGGTGGAGTTGGATATGGAGTAGCAAATATTATTAATTTTATAAGAAAACCAAACATATCTATAGAAACTGGAAAAAATGCTGAACTTCTCCCTGTTATTAATGTATTAGGTCAAATTAGTGATGTTGTAATAGTTGGTGGTGGAACAAATTATTCAACTGCACCTGAAATTTTCGTTGAAGGTTCTGGAAAATTTGCGAAATTAAGGGCATTTGTTTCTAATGGTTCGATAACCTCGATTGAAATATTAAATAAAGGAAAAGGTTATTCAGCAGTTACTGGTGAAACTAAATTAAATGTGGTTCCATTTGGATCTGGATGTATTCTTGGATCCGAATTGCATAGATGGCAACTGAATAATGTAGAAAGATATAATTGGTTATTAACTGGAACTAATAGGGAGACATATAAAGATACAGTTCAGATTAAATCTGAAACTAAAGATAAAGGAAATAAAATTTGTTCTTTTTATCCTCCAAAGAAAATTAGAGAAATATTAAATGATAATTTAGATATAAACACTTTACAAGAATTGAATCCAGGAGATGCTGGAACTGGACATTCTCCTATTTTAGGTTGGGCATATGATGGAAATCCAATATATGGATCTATTGGTAATTCAAAAGCAATTCCAGACTCAACGGGAACTGGTGGAATAAAAAGATTAAAATCTAGTTATGAACTTATTAATCCTGGAATAAGCACCAATTTAAGACCTTCAGGATTTTCTCAAGGAGATCTTATTGATGATTACATTTATACTGGTAAAGGAGATTTAGATGAGCATAATGGTAGATTTATTGTTAATCAAGATTTTCCAAATGGAACTTATGCTTATTTTTCTACCATAGACAATACAACTAAACTTCCAACCTTCCCATATATTACTTTTAATCATAAAGATGCTACAGATTCATTTAATTACAGTGTTTTTAATAAACAAGATGACTTAACTTTAAATAGTGGTTTATATAAAAGAAATATAACTCCATTAGGAATTAATGAAAAATATAGAGATTACCCGTTCTTAGCAACTGCAACTAATTCAAAAGTTACATTGAAAATTGATTCAGTTACTAAATCAGGTATATCAAGTGTTAGTGTTATTGAATCTGGTGAAAATTATAAGGTCAATGAATTAATTAATTTTCAATCAGGTGTTGCTAGTGCTAAAATTAAAGATGTTTTAGGAAAAACAATCGTTTCTGTTGCAACTTCAGAAGTGACAGAAACTAATTTGTCATTTACAATTAAAAATAAAAACGTTACAGCATTTAGCACTATCCCTCACAACTATAAAGATTTTGATCTTGTGGAAATATCTGGTATTTCATCTTCAGTATATAAAAATATTGAAGGATTTAGAACTGTTGGAGTTGTTACTTCAAAAACAAATTTAACAGTTGCTATGGGAAATACTGTTGCGACTGGAATCAATACATTTGTTAGATTACAAGAACCAACTGTTTCTAAAAAATTTAAACCAGATGATATTCTTAAAATAGGTAATGAACAGATGTTAATTACTATAATTGATGATTTGAATAACAGATATAATGTAGTTAGAAAGCACAATAATGTAGAGTCTGCACATCTTGTTGATTCTGAAGTTACATTATTACCTCAAGAGTTTACCTTCAAAATAAAAGAAAAATTAGAAAATAAAATTATAGAACCGAATGAAGTTAGATTTTTTGATGCATCTTTTCTAACAATTGATGGAATTGATTATAATAGATCTGTTGGTATTGGTAGCACTGCAAATAACATAGTTACTGGATTTACAAGCACCGCTACAATAAATTCGTCAATTCCAAATTCAATTTTTCTCCCAGGGCATAAATTTAAAACTGGAGATAAATTAAAAGTAACTTCATTTGATGGGGGTATTGTACAATCAAGTTTAGATGCTAGTTTAGCAAATCCATTTGATTTAAGCACAATTGAACCTTTAATATGCGTAAAATTCAATAATGACTTTATTGGATTGTCAACTACAAACATAGTAGGATTTAGCAGTGATTTGATTTTCTTTACTGATCAAGTAACTGGTAGTAATCACAAAATCGAAACTATAAGAGATAATATAACTGGTAAAGCAACTAAAACTGCTGCGACTTTAATTACAGACGATCAACATTTGTTGGTTGCTGGTAATGATTTTAAATTAAACATTTCTCCAAATAACACACAAGAGTTTTTATTCAAATATAATGAAGTTTTAAATAGATTGGTTGTTGATCCAGTTACATTCGCACCGTCTGCAGTAGGAGTTGGTTCTACAGTATCTACTATAACAATTAACGATCATGATTTTAAAACTGGTGATTCAGTAATATATGTTGGTTCAAATTCTGGAGATTTATTAGATCCATTACTTAACGACAACATTTATCATGTTATTAGAATAGACAAAGATACCATACGATTAACAGATAGTTTTTATTCATCTAAAAAAGCATTTCCATATGAAAATATTGAATTTACTGACAATGGTGCAGGAACTCATGAATTGTCTAAAATTACTCCACCAATAGAAATTATAAAAGGTAATACAGTATCAATTGGTATGTCTCATCCATCTCTAAGTGGATATACTTTAAGTTTTTATAGAGATGATCAGTTTAAATCTAAATTTAACTCAACTGGTATTACCACTGCAGGTAGTTTTGGTGATTCAAACGTAGACACTAAAATAACAATTTCTAATACAACAGAATTGCCAGAATTATTTTATAGAATTGAAGGACTTGATGATAATTATACGAATACTTTTCCATCTTCAGTTTATAGTGAAACTGAAAATAAACCTAAAATATCATTTGTAGAAAGTAAATTTAATAAAGAACATAGAGTAACTGGAGTTGGTAGTACAACTATATCTTTTACACTTCCTGGAACTGCTGAAGTTACTTCTTATGATTCAACAGGATTTAGCACCGCATTCTATAGTTCAGATTCTACTAGTATTGAGGGTGGAATAAATTCAATTGAAATTATCAATTCTGGAAACTTACTTACTGAATTACCTAATATTTCTTCAATCGGAAGCACTACAGGTATAGATGGTATACTTTCTGTTAATTCTGATGACATCGGACAAATTCGTGCTGCCACTGTTTTAGATCAAGGTTTAGAACTTACAAATAATAAAACTTTAACACCAAAAGCGGATGCATATACTATTCTGAAACTAAAAAATGCATTTACATTGAAGAGTATTGGTATAAAAACTGGTGGACAGGATTATACTACTCCCCCTAAAATAATTGCAGTTGGTCAACCCAATATTTCATTTAAGACTACTCTAGTTGGTGGTTCTGTTGAGACGGTATCCATAGTAACTAATGATAGCGGATTTAATGATGATTTAAAAATTATACCTACAGTTAACTCAAATGGTGTTGGTGTTATTCAAGGTGCTGGTAATTTCCAAACAAAATCTTTTGTGGAAACAGGAAGTCAAATAAATCAATTAGCATTAAGAGCACCTGTTGTTGGATTCCCAACTGGAGGATTCCCATTCACACGAGGTGATGAAATATTTGTAGAAAATGTAAAAAATTTGGGTGATGGTGATGGATATAATTCAGTTGACTATGATGTTAAAATATTCACAATTTTAAACACAGAGTCTGGAATTGGAACAATTCCTGGAGCAGAATTTGTAAAATATTCTATAGTTGGTTTAGGAACTACTGGTGGAACTTATGATGCAAATAATGAATTTGGTAGAGTAATTAAGAAAGATGATCTTGCTTCATTCGATCCACAATTTGAAAAAGTCAAATTCTTAGAAGGAGAAACTATAACACAAGGGAATGCAACTGGAATGGTTGTTGAAGGGGGTTGGGATGAAAGTACATTGTTATTAAAATTAGAAAATGTTGTTGGATCATTTACTAAAAATGAACAAATATCAGGTTCTGTAGATGGAGCAAAAGCAACTATCGAAGATATATTTGAATTTAATTTTGATTTAGAGGTGTCAGGATCAGTTAATAAAAATATTGATTGGGAAAATGATAAAGGAAAATTAAATGTCAATACTCAAAGATTGCATGATAATGATTATTATCAAAGATTTTCATACTCTGTAAAAGGTGAAGTTCCTTATCAAACATGGAAAGAACCTATTGATAGTCTAGCACATGTTTCTGGTTACAAGAATTTTTCTGATTATCAATTACTAAATGAAGACAATGTTGGTATTACAACTGCTAGTACAACAATTAAGTTAACATTAAATGTTGAAAATGAAGCATCGGTTCATAGAATAAGTCAATATGATTTTGCTACAGAGGATACTAATAATTCTAATTTATCAAAAGTAATGTCATTTGAGTCTTCAATTATCACTGATTATAATGAATCTGTAACAAATAAAGTTTTAATGATTGATGATATAAGTCCCCAGTTTACTGGTATTTCAACAACCACTGGTGGAAATATAATTGGATTAAGCACCTTTACTTTACTATCTGGTGGAGAAACAGTATTCATCAAAGCATTTAATCCAGTAACTGATGTTAGCGGACAAGAAATTGATATCAATGATCATGAATTTAATACTGGTGAAAGATTAATTTACTCTGGTGTTGGTAATACTTCAATTGGTATTGTTACAACTTCTGTTCCAGGAATAGGAAATACTAATATTTTACCTCCAGATGTATTTCCAATTAGAATTACTAAAGATAAAATTAAAGTTGCAATAAGTACAAGTGATGCTGCTGCTGGAACTGCTGTTACATTTACTAATTTGAATGATGTAGGAACTAATCATACACTTGAAGTTCATACTGATGTAGCAACTATTAGAAGTTTTATCAGTATTGATAACATTATTCAAAGTCCTCTTGCTAAAAAAATATTACCCCTAACACTATCTTCTCAGGTTTCCATAGGCACGGATAGAGTTTTCTTACATGATATATCAGATTTAAAAGGAAAAGATTTAATTAAAATAAATGATGAAGTTATGAAAATAAATTTAGTTGGAATAGGATCTACAAACTCATTAAATGTGATTAGAGGTGTGATGGGAACTGTTTCTGCTGCTCATACAGTTGGTGCTGCAGTGACTGCAGTATCTGGTGATTATAGAATAGAAAAAGGAATTATTCACTTCTCAGATGCTCCTTATGGTCCAATTGGTATTGGAACTCTTACAACTAATTCTACATTTACTGGTAGAGCGTTTTTTAGATTAAATTACGATAACAATTTCATAATTGATGATATTTCAGAAAGTTTCAATGGTATTGGAAGAACATTTAATTTGACTAGTTATGGATCTACAGTTACAGGTATTCAAGGTATTAATACATCATTTGGTGCAGTATTAATTAATAATATATTCCAAAAACCATTCTATAGTGATGTTGGATCTATTACTAGATCAGATTATCGGGTAACTGGAGTTGGACAAACTATAATCTTTACTGGTTCTTTCGATACTGATGGAAATACAGTTGCTACAGATAATAGTAAAACACCGAGAGGTGGTAGAATAGATCAGTTTGATGTTAGCACTGGACAGAATTTCCAAACACCATATCAGGCAGTGGCAAATATAATTGTATCTGCTGCAGGTACAATTACCTCAGTAGGATTAGTAACTGGTGGTAGTGGTTACATATCAAATCCACTTGTTTCTATAGGGGCAACTGAAAGACATTTCAATCATAGATTTATAGAATCTGCAGCAAATTCAGTTAATGTTACTGGTGGTGCTCAATTAACACCAACAGATGCAATTTATGATTCAAAATCAGGTGTTTTAACACTTACAATTCCTAATCATGGATTAACAACTGCTAATACAGTTTCTATTGATAATAACTCTTTGACATTTAGATGTTCGAGAGATAATTACTCATCAGATCACCCATACCCAAGATCAACAGACCCTGTTGCTGGAATAACAACCACAATTACAGCAGTCACTACTAATACTATAACAATTAATGTTGGAGTTGGTGGTGGAGTAGATGCAGTGGTTACTGCTTCAGTAACAGCAGGAGTTGTGACATCATTAACACTGGTTAATCCTGGAACTGGATATACATCATCAGATCTACCTTCAATTACAATTGACTCTCCATTCCCATATAAGAATTTAGTATTGAGTGGTGGTACGGGTAGTGGTGCTGCAATAGATGTAGTGGTTGGAACTGGAGGAAGTATAATATCATTTGATATGACAAAACGTGGATTAGGATACAGCATTGGAGATGTTTTAAGTTTAGATCAATTGCCATATAATGCAGGAGTTTCCACTTCACCATTCAATCTTACAATAAAGAGTAAATTTCAAGATAAATTCTCTGGATGGACGTTTGGTCAGTTACTTGAGTTGGATGACTTTAGTAATTTATTCAATGGATTCAGAAAATCATTCTTGTTTACAAGAACTCAAGATTCAGGAAAAGAATTTTATAGTATTGTTGCAAGACCAGGATCTGGTGTTATTCTTCCAAATAACTTATTCATATTCATAAACGATGTACTTCAAAGACCAAATATTGATTACACCTTTACAGGTGGTACTAGAATAGAATTCCTAGAAGCACCAAAAACAGGTAGTTCATGCAGAATTTACTTTTATACTGGATCTGATGACGATTTTGTTCAAATTGATGTAGATCAGACTATAAAACCTGGTGATGCTTTACAATTACAAAAATATGAAAATACTACTGGGCAAGATCCAAGAATAGTATATCAACTAATTTCTGCTGATACAGTTGAAACACAAATTTATTCTGGAGTAGGTATTGTTACAGATAATACATTAAAGAGACCAGTTGATTGGAAGAAGCAAACTGAGGATATTATCATTGATGGTGCAAAGATTGATAAGTGTAGAAATTATCTGCAATCTCAATTTTATCCTGCTACAAATATTATTCAACCTGTTGCAGCAAATGATACAAAAATATATGTTGAGAATACGTACCCTATATTCCAAAAAGTAGATGATCAAGGTCAAAGTAGGAATAATATCAGAATAGTTTCTTCTGAAAGACCAACAGTTGGATTAGCAACTGCTATTGTTGCTCCAAACGGAACTATCAGTTCTATTGCAATAAATGATGGGGGATCTGGATATAAATCAGCACCTTTAATTTCTATACATGAACCTCCAAAACCATATCCAGAAACTGAATATGCTCCAGTTGGATCAGGTGTAACAGCAAAAGCAACAACATCAATCACTTCTGGGGTAGTCACATCAGTAACGATTACTAATGCTGGTACGAATTATGATCCTGCAAATCCACCAATAGTAATAATTGAACCACAAGAAGCAGATGATGAAGATATTGAAAATGTCATATTTAATGGTGACTATGGAAGGATAGTGGGTGTTGCAGTAAGTGCTAGTGGATTAAATATGGCATCCAAAAAATGCATTATATTTGATTTGAAACCAGATCCTATTATTATTGGCGATAGTGGTAAGGGAAGATCTGGAATCCAAACAGGTGATTTCTTTGTTGTTAGAAATTCTATAGTAGGAACTGCTGTAACTTCTATAGGTGTAACTGCAGGTACTACAGTGGCAATTGGAACTGCCTTTATAGATAATGTATTCTATGCTCATCATCATGTTTCAATAGGATCTTCAATTCTTAGAGTATTTTCAAATGTAAATAGTGTGGCAGGAATAAACACCAGTGCAGTGAATCATATTACTGAATTTGGTGATTATAGTTGGGGATCAATTGAAGTAACAAGAACACCCAATTCTCATGCTTTCAGTTTCTTTAATCAACAAGGAACTGTCGGTGTAGATACGTCTGCTCATGTGTCTAGAATAGTCAAATTGAAGACTGAGTACTAACACTCTTTATTATGGTATAAATAGTCAAAAAACAATAGCAATGCCAGCCATAATCACTGACCAATTTAGAATATTAAATGCTGAAACTTTTGCCCAAAGTTTTACTGGAATTGGTACTACTACAAATTATTACTACACATTTTTAGGTCATCCAAATCCAACTAATGTTACAATTGGTGATTATGGTGATACTAATTGGGGAACCACTAATGGAACTCCATCACCTAGAGATTCATTTCAACAAGAAAATTTATATCATGATAGCATGCTTTTTTTAAAAAGAGTTGTCGCTACAGATGTTAGGAGAGTTGTAAGAAGATATAATTGGGAGTTGGGTATAACTTATGACATGTATAAAAATAATTATGACATAAACAATAAATCCCCACAATCTGCTTCTTCTACATTATATGGATCTAAATTCTATATCGTAAACTCTGAATTTAAAGTCTATGAGTGTTTGAATAATGGTGCTAATCCTGAGTTTGATAAAGGGCAAAAATCTTTGGCAGAACCAAATTTTGTTGATGTGACTCCACAACAAGCAGGAACAGGGTCTGATGGTTATCTTTGGAAGTATTTGTATACAATACCACCCTCAGACGTTGTTAAGTTTGCAACTGATAGTTACATACCTTTACCAGAAAAATGGGGAGATAGTTCAACAACAAGTGTAAAGAGTGCTGCAGTTAAAGGAAAAATTGAAACTGTTTTAATTACTGCAAGAGGATCTGCATATTCAATAACTGGTATTAGCGGATCTGGAGCTGGTACAGGAACTATTACTAATGTTCCTATACTTGGAGATGGATATGGTGGATTTGTTTCAGTTACACTTAATAATGGATTTGTGGATACAGTTATTGTAACAAATGGTGGGACAGGTTATACGAAAGCATTTATTGATTTTTCACCATCATTGTTAGCAAATTTATCTGCTGGAACTGGAGCAACCTTTGAGGTAATTATACCTCCACAAGACGGACATGGTGCTGATATTTATAGAGAACTTGGTGGAAATCGAGTTATGGTTTATTCTAAGTATGATGCCGATCCTGATTATGTGACTGGTAATAATTTTGCTCGTGTTGGATTAATTAAAAATCCGATACAATTTGGTAGTGATACTGAACCGCTAGATACATCAACTGCAACTGCTCTTGGTGCTTTAAAATTAAAAGCTGGTGCAGGAGCAACAACTAGTGGAACTAATTATCCTATAAATGCACAGATAAATCAAACTGTATCATCAGTTGGTGTTGGATCAACTGCAGTTGGTTATGTTGCATCATGGAATAAGGATACTGGTATTCTAAGATATTATCAACCTGTTGGATTAACTACAATATCAGCTGCTGGAAGAAAATTATTAGATTTTGTAGGTGTAGATACTTCTATAAATTGTAGTGATCCTTTATTTTCTGGTTCGACTTTGACTGTAGATACTAATTTTGATAATCAAAATAGTATCAATACTGGTTCAAAAATTATAGAACTTGGACAAACTTTTAATGATGGTATTGCACCTCCTGATTTTAACAGGCATTCGGGAGAAGTGATTTATATTGATAATAGAGCACCTATCACTAGGTCGTCTTCTCAGAAGGAAGAAGTAAAAATCGTAGTAGAATTCTAAAGAAATGACACAGAACACCAACTTAAATGTTTCCCCATACTTTGATGATTTTTCTGAGAGTAAAAATTATCAAAAAGTATTGTTCAAACCTGGATTTCCTGTTCAATCTAGAGAATTAACTACATTACAATCAATTCTTCAAAATCAAATAGAGAAATTTGGACAATATTTTTTTAAAGAAGGTTCGATGGTCATTCCTGGTGGGGTGTCATTTGATATTTCTTTTCCTGCGGTAAAATTGGATCCATTCTTTTTAAATATTCCAGTACAAGAATATACAAAAGTATTAGCAGATGGTGGAATTAAGATAAAAGGAGAAACATCTGGTGTGACTGCGATAGTTGTTAATAGACTTACACAAACAGAATCGACAGATGATGTAGATACAATATATGTAAAATATGTTTCAAATGGAACTGATGGTGAACAAAATAAGTTTGCTGATGGAGAAAATTTAATTACTCTTTCAGATATTAACTTCTCTATATCAAGTATTGAAGCGAATTCTACTTTTGCTAAGTGTATAGACACAAATGCTACATCAACTGGTTCTTCTGCTTCAGTTTCAGAAGGAATATATTTTATTCGTGGTTATTTTGTAAATGTTCCGACATCTACAGTTATTTTAGATCAATATACAAATTCACCTTCATATAAAGTTGGTTTATCAATAAAAGAAGAGATAATAACTGCATCAAAAGCAAACTCTGATTTATTTGACAATGCAGTTGGTTTTGCGAATGAATCTGCTCCAGGTGCTGATAGATTTAAAATATCAACAACATTAGTTAAAAAAGCACTAACAGATTCAACAGATCAAAATTTTGTTGAGTTAATTAGAATAAAAGATGGTATTTTAGAAAATATTGTTAATACTACAGATTTAAATATATTTGAAAGAGAATTAGCAAGAAGAACATATGATGAATCAGGAGATTACTATACAAAACCATTTAGTCTTGATATTCGTGAGTCATTAAATGACAGAATATCAAATAGGGGTTTATATTTTGAAAACGAAGTAACTCAAAATGGTAATACACCATCAGATGAAATTTACACTATTCAGGTTTCCCCAGGAAAGGCATATGTACGAGGTTATGAGATCGATAAAATAGGTACAACTGGTATTGACTCATTAAAACCAAGAACGACCCGTAAGAAGGAAACACAGTTCGTTCCTGTTAATGCAGGTAACGTTGTAACTCTCAATAATGTATCTAATTCACCAAAAATTGGATTCGGAACAGATCTTGTAGTATTACATGATCGTAGAATACAAGGAACAGGTGCATCAGCAGCACTTGTATCAGGAGACAAAGAAATAGGTCTTGCAAGAGCATATGACTTCAATCAAAAGTTTCAAGTTGGTGTATCAACCGAAAAATTCGATTTAAGATTATACGATATTCAAACATTTACAGAAATCACAGTTGGTACAGCAATTACTGCTGCTAAAGATTCCTATGTAAAAGGAAAATTTAGTGGATCTACAGGGTTCTTAAGATCTGCTTTATCTAATCAATCAAACATAGTTCTTTATAATACAAAAGGTGACTTTCAAATTAATGAACCACTTGAAGTAAATGGTGTCAGTATCGGTAGAAATGTTGGTGTTTCAACTGACTTTGAATTTTCTGATGTCAAATCAGTTTCATCTGCTGTTGGTGGTGGTGAACTATTCCTTGCGAATACAGAATTAACTGGAGAGGTTAGACCATTTAACCCTGGTGATGAATTTAATGTTGACTCAGTTAGTGGTGCTGGATTGAATCAAACTGGTACAATGACTTGTGGTGGTGTTGCTGACTTTAGAACTCTTGTTAAAGTTGGTGATATTATATCATATGCTATGTCTAGTGTTACTTTACCAATTTTAAACAGAGTTTCTGCAGTTGCAAAAGATAGTATTACTTTATTTGCAACAACTTCAGTTGCTGGAGTTTCTAATGGTGCAGTTGTTGCAGGTAGTCCTGGTAGTCCCAAAATAGTAGTTCCAGAATTAAGACAAGGTGATTTTCCTGGATACCTATTACCAATATCAAATCAGTTTATATCTTCAGTTAACTTATTAAAGAGTGACTACTTTGTTAGAAAACAAATCACAAAATCTGGAATAGATACAGGATCATTTACATTTAACATTTCAGATCTTGGTGATAATGATCTAACATTTGAACCATATACAGAAGTAGATTATAGTTTAGTGTATCAGGATGGACAGAGAGAAACTATAAGACTTCCACAAACATCATTTAACGCTGCAAAGACCACATTTACCGTAAATGGATTAACTCAAGCAGGTACTGCAACTTTAACAGCATTATGTAAGAGAAATAAGTTAACATCTAAAGATAAAACAATTAACAGATGTAACAGTATAATTATCAATCGTTCTAAATTTGAGGGTGCTGGTGCAGGAACTACATTAACTTCATTTGATGATGGATTAGTATTTAATAGAGTATATGGAACCAGAGTTCAAGATGAAGAGATATCATTAAATCTTTCAGATATACACAGAGTATTAGCGATATTTGAATCAAATGATTCAGGTGATCCACAGTTACCACAAATAACTGTTTCATCTCAAACTGATACGTTCACAAATAATGTGGTTGTTGGTGAGCAGTTTGTTGGAGCAACTTCTGGTGCAGTGGGGCGTGTTGTTATTGTTCCTGGTGGACAACAAGTAGATTTTGTATATGAAAATGATAAAGTATTTCAGATTGGAGAAAATATTACATTAAGAGATTCAGGTATTGTATCGCAAATTAGTGCAATTATAATTGGTGATAGGAATTTATTATCAAGTTATGAAGTTGATAACGGACAAAGATTAGAATTTGTAGATTATGGTAGAATTATTAGAAAAAAAGATGTTTCTGCTCCATCAAGAAGACTTAAAATTATATTTGATAATTATGTAAATGATGAGTCTAGTGGAACAATTGAAACAGTTAATAGTTATAATGGATTAGACTATTCTAAAGAGGTTCCTTTAATAGGAGCAACTAGAGCATCTGATTACATTGATTACAGACCAAGAGTAGCTCCATATGCTGGTTCTCAAGCAGAAACTGATAATATATCACCATTTGCATTCTTGAGTAGGAATTTTACTAATAGTTCGTCTGAAACATTAGTTTCAAATAAAGCAATTAGACTAGATTATAATTATTACCTTGGTAGAATTGATAGATTATATCTTACAAAGAATGGTATATTTGAATTAAAGAAAGGAGAACCATCAGAGTTTCCAAAAGCACCTTTACCAAACGATGAAGCATTTGAAGTTGCAATAATTTCAATGTCACCATATACTGTGAATGCTACTTTAAATTCACAGGTTAGTCTAATTCCTCATAAGAGGTTTACCATGAAGGATATTGGTAGTCTTGAGAATAGAATTAGAAGTCTTGAGGAGTATACAACTTTAAATTTACTTGAAACTGATACTAATAATTTATCAATAAAAGATCCAAATACTGGATTAGATAAATTTAAGTCTGGATTTTTTGTTGATAACTTTAGAAGTCACAAGTCTCATAATTTAATAGGAGATTCTAATTTTGATATTGATTTTTCAAAAGCAGAATTAAGACCTAGAACAACAGAGAGAAATGCTGCATTAGGATTTGAAACTAAATCTACGAAGGAATCTCCAACTACAGCAGATTACTCAGTTGTAGATGATTTTGCTTCTCCCAATATTACTCGAAATGGTTCAGTATTAACTTTAAAATTTGATGAGGTAGAATTTATAAGTCAATCTGATGCAACTAGAGTTGAAAATGTAAACCCATTTTTAGTAACAAGTTATGTTGGATCAATTGAATTAAATCCTGCAACAGATTTTTGGATTGAAGAAATTCCTTTAGCAACTCCTGATATAGTAAAGATTGATTCAATATACGAGGGTCTTTCTGATATCTTAGGTGTTGGTGAAAATGGTGGAATGGCAGCAAGTATCTTTAACTCTTCAGAAACAACATGGACAGGATCTGAAACTCAACTTACAAACGAGATTGTTAACCAGACATCAAGTTCAACACAGATAGGTAATAATATAGTAACCACATCATCACATGATATAAAACAAACTCAAACTATTACTGAGAAAGGTGTTGAAACAACTTTTGGTTTAGAAGTAACTCCAAAGAATGAGCAATTTAGTCTTGGTGAAAAAGTAATTGATATTAATGTATTATACAATGTTAGATCAAGAAATATTGAAGTTGTTGGTAAAAAATTAAAACCAAATACAAGATATTATGTTTTTATGGAAAATGTAAATCTTACAGGTTTCTGTGTTCCTAAACTTTTACCCATCACAATGGTAAAAGGATCATTTGCTGTTAATGATATTGTTGAATCTGCAGCTGCGGCTCAAGTTTTAGGACAACCAGATATTAAATTTAGAGTAGCACAAGCAAATCACAAATTTGGAGCATTCAACTCCCCAACTTCAACATTTCCAGAAGATGGTTTTGGATCTGGTTCCATATACACCATTGAACCTTATAATGGTTCATCATTAACTTCTGTATATTCGAGCACAAGCACTACTTTGAATGTAGATACTTCCGACTTAGCAGATTTTGTTAAACCAGATAGAATTGGATATGTTACACCAGGAATGGTTCTTGTTAATAGCACTGGAACTGCTGAAGCAGAGGTAGATAGTATTAAATTAATTAGTGATGAAAGTGGTGATCTTATATTTTCATTACATATACCAGATCCTAAGATTGAGAGTAATCATAAATTTACCACAGGTGCAAATACAATTAGATTAACTTCAAGTCCTACAAATGATTTGAGTCTATTACCTGGAGAAGTATCTGCTGAAACGGTTTACAACGCTACTGGATTTAGTCAAACAACACAAGAACAAATACTTTCATTTAAAACTGCTCAAGTAGATAAAATTCAAATTGCTGAACAACCAGTAACTAAAGTTTCAGTTAGTGAAAGTATTATTGAAAGTGTAGTATCAATCACTAGTCAACCGATACCGAATCCTGATCCATTAGCACAATCATTTACTGTTCCAAGACAAAGAAAATTAACAGACGGTACAATCCTATCTAGTGATGGTATATTCATCACAAGTGGAGAAGTTTTTGTTAGAACTAAAGATGATACTCTTCCACTTAATGTGTCTATCAGAACTATGCAAAATGGAGTTCCCACAAAAACAATTGTTCCTTTTGCAGAAGTTGATATAGATCCATCTGCCATCACAACTTCAGATGATGGTAGTATTGGTACTAAATTCACCTTTAAATCACCTGTATACTTACAATCAGACTATGAGTATGCTTTAGTATTATCTGCTCAAACTCAAGCGTACAACGTCTTTATCACTAGAATGGGAGAGGTTGACTTATTAACTAAAAAATTAAATGATAAACAACCAATTTTAGGATCATTATTTAAATCACAAAATGCATCAACTTGGACACCAAGTCAGTTTGAGGATTTAAAATTTAAATTAAATAAAGCAAAATTTATAACTAATTCATCAGGAACTATTTTACTTAATAATACAGATTTGCCTTTAGGTAAAATATTAAAAGAAAATCCAGTTGAATCATTCTCTCAAACACAATTTGTATCTATCGCCACTACAAATAGAGCATTTACATTAGGAGATAGAATTATTCAAGCAAATGGTGGAATTAATGATGAAGGAAGAATATCTGCCTTTGGTGGACCAGCACTTAGTCTTTCATCTGTTGCTGCTTCTGGAATAGGATTAACAAATGGAACATATGCTGGTGTAGGATTTACTGCTCTTACTGGAATTGGTGATACCATTACTGCAAATGTCACCGTGAGTGGTGGAGATATAAATTCAATTACTGTTACTGATGGTGGAAAAGGATTTGTTAATGGTGACATAGTGGTTGCAAATCAAGTAGGATTTATTGGAAGTGTTGCAAAAGCAACTGTAGGAATTGGTACTTTAACTAATTTACTTGTGATTGATAACGTAACCAGACCTTTCAAAACTGGAACTGTAATGACTCACTTTAGTAATAATGCTTCATCTCCAGATCATGTTGGGTCTATTACTGCACCTATATCTGTACCTAACGATCCAATTAAGGATGGATTTACAATGAAGTTTAATCATAAAAATCATGGAATGCATTCATCACAAAACAAAGTTAAGATTGTAGATTTCCAAAGTGATGTATCTCCTGTATTACTATCTGATCCAATAAATGATGATACTACTAATTTCGTAGTCTCTGATATTAGTATTCTAGAAAACTTTGAAGGTTCACAAGTAAGTACAGCAAATACTGGATATTTAAAGATTGGAAAGGAAATTATTTCTTATACAGGATTTGCTACTGCAACGAAACAAATTACGATTGGATCAAGAGGAGTTGATAATAGTTTAAAATCAAATCATAAGCAAAATGATTTAGTATCGACTTATCAATTCAATGATGTTTCTCTTCTAAAAATTAATACTACTCATGATATTGATCCTAGAACTAAAACATTTGATAGTTACTTTATAAAAATTGCTGATACCAACAAATCTTTTAAATCTACCAAAAGAGGTGGTGGAGGTAACTTAAAGATATCTCAAAATATACCATTTGAAATTGTAAATCCACAAGTCACTTCAATTCTTCCAACAGGTGCAACCCTAAGTGGAAGAGTTAAAACAACTTCTGGTACAAGTATCAATGGATCTGAAGCATCCTTCAATGATGAGGGATTTGTAAATGTTGCTCTGAATAAAAATAATGAACTTGATACACCAAGAATTATTGCATCTGAAGCTAATGAATTTAATTTATTGGGAAATACAAGATCATTTGGTCTTGAACTTACATTAAAGAGTAGTAATGAAGATATATCACCATTTATCGACTTAACTCGATTGAATGTCATTCTTCATAGTAACTTAGTTGATAAACCCATAACTGACTTTGAAAATAACAGTATAGTCAGAATTCCAGGATTGGATCCTCACCATGCGGTATATGAAACTAAGAAGATTGATTTAGAGTTCCCATCTAATGGATTGTTTATTAAGTTTGATGGACATAGAGATGAGGAAGCGGACATTAAAGTATTATTCAAATTATTCAGAAATGATAGTTCAAATGAGGGGCAAGTTTATACACCATTTAATAAAGATGGATCATCTGATAAATTTGTAAAACCAAATATTAAAAATAATACTTTTAGTGAATATAAATTTACTGCTGATAATCTTCCACAGTTTAATGGATTTATGATTAAACTAATAATGACATCAACTAATCAAGCAAAACCACCTAGAATTAAGAACTTTAGGAGTATTGCTTTGAGAACATTCCAAGGTGAATAATGAAAAAATACATAAAAGTTGAGGCACAGGACAGTCTTGTAAGAGATGTGTCCTCAAATGCCATAGTTAATAACAACAAAAGTGAATACGAAAATTTTTTGAGAATATCAGAGCAAAAATATAAGGAAAAGAAAGAGTTTGAGAGGTTAAAAACAGACGTAGACACAATAAAAGGTGATTTGAATGAAATCAAATCACTTTTAAAATCTATTGTATGTGACTGATTTATAAATATAGGTAAGACTAAAATCACATGTTCAGATAATGGCAGCATATGTTAGTAACATAGTAATCGATGTGGGTGCTGATTTCAATCAGACATTCAACCTTGAAGGAAGTAACAATGCACCTCTTGATTTGACTGGTTATACTGGTGCATCAAAAATGAAGAAACATGCATCTTCATTGACAACTGCTGCAACATTTACAGTATCTTTTCCTAATAGACCTCAAGGGCAAGTGAAAATATCATTAGGATCATCGATTACTAATGTATTGAAAGCAGGAAGATATAGTTATGATTTACTTTTGAATGATGGTTCAACTAAAACAAGAGTCGTTGAAGGCAGTGCAATAGTTACTGCTGGAGTTACTACCACTTAATAAAACAAATGGCAGACATTAAAGTAAGAATAGGTTCTCAAAATGCAATAAAAGTTCCAGCAACTTTTGGTGGTGCTGGAGGAACTTTGGCAGGATTAAGTGATGTTGACATTTCGGGAGGATTATCCAATGGAATGGTTATTGTTTTTAATGCCTCAACTAATAAATTTGAAACAACTTTAGATTTAACACCAGGAACAACACAGAATTTGGACATTAACGGAGGTAGCTTCTAGTCATGGCAAGTATTATAAGAGTAAAAAGATCAACGGGAACTAATGCTCCAGGAACTTTAAATTTTGGTGAATTAGGACTTACCATTGGAGTAGGAACCCACGGTAATAAAGGTGGTAGGTTATTTGCTGGTGATAATAGTTCAAACCCACAGGAAGTTGGTGGTAGATATTTCACAGATTTATTAAGCATTGGACCAGGTTTGGTTGCAGGACAGGCAAACCCTACAACAGCAGCAAATGGATTTGTTGCAATTCTAGATTCAAATAGAAAAGTTGATGAATGGAATGTAGATGACCTAAGATTAGATGGAAGAACTTTATCATCTCAAACTACAGATGCTCATATAGCAATTAATCCAAATGGTTCAGGAGAAGTTCATATACCTGATGATACTTTCTTAGGATTTGGTGGTGGTGCAGATGGTCTATCTGCTGCAGATGCAAAAATTGAGTACGATGAAGATGGAACTAATAAAATTCAAGTAACAGGTGCTCCGTGGGTTTATAATACCACACTTGAAATAGTAAATTCTGGAACTGATGCTGGACTAACTGTTGATAATATTGGAATTTCATCTAATGTAATTAGCACGAAATCTGGTGGTGGTAATACTCTATACATTGACCCATATCCAGATGGTCTAAGCAGTGATGGTTTAGTTATTGTTAAAGGTAGTTTACAAGTAGATGGTACTACAACAACTGTTAATTCTACTAATGCTACTCTTAATGATCCAATCATGCATGTTGGTGATATTACTAGCAAATTAACTGTTATGGCAACGGTTGCATCTGGTGTTTCTACTATCACTGTTGATTCTATCGTTGGAATTAATACTGGAGATCTTCTTACTGTAGCTGGTTTGCCTGGTTCTGGAACAACTGCTGTCACTGGATATAATTCTTCTACTAAGGTTATTACATTTGGAGGAACAACTACCGCAGGTATTTCTACTACTACTCAAGTAACAGTAACTCACGCTTTTGATACTAATACTGATCGTGGTATTTCATTCGCTTATAATACAAGTTCAGGATCTGGTAATAACAAAACAGGTTTCTTTGGTTACGTAGATCAGGGTAGTTCAAATACTCTCAGTAACGCTCCTGATAGGTCATGGACATACATACCTGAAGCATCAGTTACTGGAAACTCAGCAACTGGGGTTAGAGGATTCCTTGATGTTAAAGGTCTTTATTTCCAAAGTAGTGATTATTCTTCAGGTGGTAATGGTATCATGTATTTTGATGCAACTGGTAAATCAGTTGTTTCTGCTGGTACTACTGCTGGTATAACTACTTCTAACTTTGTACTAACAACAGACGCTTCTGGTGTTCCAAAGTGGACAAATACCCTCGATGGAGGACTTTTTTAAAATATGGATGATCAAAAAAGTGATGTTGACATTAATGTATTAGTGAAATTATACAATCAAAGATTATCAACATTAGTAAATCAAAACGTATTTTTGGAAGCAAAAATTCAAACTATGACTCAAGAATTTGCATTGGAAAGGCAAAGACTTATTGATATAAACATAAAAATGCAAAAAGATTATGAAACTAAATATCCAGAAGAGGTGTCTAATAGCAAATGACGAAACCATCAAGTAGACAACAATTAATTGATTACTCTTTAAGAAAATTAGGGTTTCCAGTTTTAGAAATAAATGTAGATGATGATCAGATAGATGATCTAGTTGATGATGCTCTTCAGTATTTCCAAGAAAGACATTTTGATGGAATAGAAAGAACTTTTTTAAAGCACGAAATAACAGAAGATAATTTAGAAACATTTAGATCAGGAATAACTACAACAACTGCAACTTCAGGAATTGGTGTTACTAACCCTTCATTTACAGAAACACAAAACTTTTTACAGTTACCTGATCATGTGCTTGGTGTAGAAAAAGTATTTAAAATGGATCAAAGCACTATATCTAGTGGTTTATTCAATATTAAATATCAAATATTTTTAAATGACTTATATTACTATGGTGCACTTGATTTGATGAACTATGCAATGGTTAAAACTTATCTTGAGGATTTAAGTAGACTTATTACTCCAGATGTTCAACTTAGGTTTAACAAAAGACAACATAGATTGTATATGGATATTGATTGGCGACAAGTTTCAAAAAATACTTATCTAATTATAGATTGTTATAGACTAGTAGATCCAGCAAATGCATCTGATATTTACAATGATTGGTGGTTGAAGAGATATCTGGTTGCCATAATTAAAAGACAGTGGGGACAAAATTTAATGAAGTTCCAAGGAGTTATGTTACCAGGTGGAGTTTCATTGAATGGCAGACAAATATATGATGATGCTGTAAGAGAAATCGAACAGATCGAATATGAACTTAGAACAGAGTACGAGTTACCTCCACTCGATTTAATAGGATAATGATATGCCACTTAATCCTTATTTTCTACAAGGATCTCAAAGTGAACAAAGACTTGTTCAAGATCTTATAAACGAACAATTAAGAATGTATGGGCAAGATATAGTATATCTTCCTAGAAAGATTGTTAATAAGAAATCGATAATTAAAGAAATAGTTGCATCAACATTTGATGATGCTTATCGTTTAGAAGCGTATCTATTAAATTATCAGGGATTTGAAGGTAATGGAGATGTTCTATCAAAATTTGGTGTAACTACAACAGATGCAGTTAATTTGGTAGTATCAAAAGAAAAATACGAAGATTTCATAACTCCATTTATTGCTAGTGATAGTCAGATTGAGTTATCAACTAGACCACAAGAAGGGGATTTAGTTTATCTTCCTCTTGATAATACTATGTTTGAAATTAAATATGTTGAGGCAAGAAAACCATTTTATCAATTAAACAACTTATATGTTTACACCTTAACTTGTGAGGTGATGGATGCTGAACTTGATCAAAATATTGATACTGGTATTGAAACAGTAGATACTGCTGTAGATGAATTTGGATTTATAGTTACTCTTGGAATGGTGGGACTAGCAGCAAGCACTGGATCTGCAACTGTTCAGAGAGCAACTTCTGTTTCAGGTTTAACTACGGGATTCTCAGTTGGATCAATAGATTTAATAAATGATGGAACTGGATATACAGCAGCACCACAAATTGGAATATCAACAACTGGAAATCCATTAGGTGTTGATGCAACTGCTGTTGCTATAATGACAAGTAGAGATGGACAAACAGGACAATCAATAGATAAAATTTTAGTAACAAATCCAGGATTTGGATATACAGAGACACCTGTTGTTACAATTAGAAGTGTCAATGTATTGGGATCTGGAGGAATTGCTACTGCGATTTTAGCGAATGATGGATTGAGTGTGATTACAATAGTTGATAGTGGTGATGAATATGGAGAGGTTCCTAATGTTGTAGTCAATCCAACAACAATAGGTGCAGCAGCAACTGCTACAGTAAGTGCTGGTGGAACTATTACAGGATTTACTATTACAAATACAGGTGGTAAATATGCTTCAGCACCACCTGTTACAATCGCAGATCCAACCACTGGAACTACTGCTACAGGTATAGCATCTATTAGTGCTGCTGGTATTGTAACTTCAATAACTGTTACAAATCCAGGAACTGGATATACATTTACACCTGCTGTTACTATAAGTAATGATGTAGGAATTAAGACATTTAGTGGAACAACAGCACAGGCAGTAGCAGTTCTTAATACTGTAGGACAAATTGCAGCGATTAGATACACAAATACTGGGGCAGGATATACTGTAACACCAACTATAGCAATAGATCCACCTGCAGCAGTAGGATTTGCAACTGGGAATTACCTATACAAAGAAATGGTTCGAGGAGTTGGATCTGGTACAACTGCATTTGTACAGAGTTGGGACTTTGACGATAGAGTTCTTAAGGTTACTAGACCTAGTGGAAGTTTTGTAATTGGAGAAGCAGTTGTAGGTATTGGAACCACTCAAAATGGATCAGATGCTAAGTATATCGTTAAGACCGCATCAACTCAGGATGATACAGATGCATTCAATGAAAACACACCATTTGAGACAGAAGCGGATGCAATATTGGACTTCTCAGAGGGTAATCCTTTTGGGGAATTCTAAATAATTAAGTAAATGGAAATAATATCATGTTAGGAACCTATTATTATCACGAAATTATTAGAAAGACTATCATTGCATTTGGTACTCTTTTTAATACAATTGATATCAAACATAAGAAACCAGATGGCACTGTTCATACTAGTGTGAGAGTTCCGATTGCTTATGGTCCAGTTGAAAAGTTTCTTGCAAGATTAGAACAGAAACCAGATTTAAGACAGAGAGTTGCTATAACTTTGCCAAGACTTTCATTTGAAATGGGAAGCATTACATATGATCCTCAAAGAAAAGTTTCAACAATGCAGACTTTCAAAGCACAAAGCACTGTAGGTAATAAAGTTGCTAAGAAAGTATTCATGCCAGTTCCATATAATATTGGATTTAATCTTGGTATTATGACACAATATAATGAAGATGCATTACAAATAATTGAACAAATACTTCCATTCTTTCAACCGTCATTCAATTTGACTGTGGATTTAGTTTCATCTATTGGAGAGAAAAGAGATATACCAATGATATTAGATAATTTAAATTTTGATGATAACTATGCAAGTGGATATGAAGAAAAAAGAGTTATAACACATACACTTAACTTTACAGCAAAGACATTTTTATTTGGTCCTGTTCCAAGTTCTTCAGAAGGACTTATCAAAAAAGTACAAGTCGATTACGCTGCTCGTACAACAGATAGAAAAAATACATCAAGGGATCTCAGATATACTGCTACTCCTACCGCTACAAAAGATTATACTGGTGATACTGTTACAAACCTATCACAAAACTTAGATACACAGAAGACTCAATTTACTGTTGTTGATGCAACAAGTTTAGTTGAAAAAACTTATATTGAGGTTGATAATGAAGTTATGTATATCCGAAAAATTACTGAAAATACACTACTTGTAGATCGTGGTGAATATTCATCTACCATAGATAGTCATAACAGTGGTGCTATTGTAAGTGCCATAAATGCAGAAGATGATGCATTAGTTGAAGAAAATCTAGGAGATGATTTTGGATTTAGTGAAAATCGTTTCTCATTTAATGATGGTAAAACATTCAGTCCAACAAAGGGAGTTGACGTATGAGTAAATTTGATGCTATAAACGATTCTCTTGATATTGAGGTTGTTGAAGAAGAAGAGACTAAAGTTACTGAAAATAAATCTAAACCAGCAGAAAGAACTAAAAAAGATTCTACTCGTGATTATGAATATACAAGAGGTAATTTATATTCTTTAATAGAAAAAGGTCAAGAAGCACTTGATAGTATTATGGAAGTTGCTCAAGAAGGGCAACAACCAAGAGCATTTGAAGTTGTCAGTCAATTAATTAAAAACGTTGCAGATACCACAGATAAGTTAGTGGATCTACAGCAGAAGATGAAAAATTTA
>Ga0209348_1000234_pt1 | contig 30816 bp, 58 predicted proteins | sample ETNvirenome_2_30_FD_184065 | JGI IMG/M metagenome (GOLD analysis project Ga0209348, IMG submission 184065) | Marine viral communities from the Pacific Ocean - ETNP_2_30 (SPAdes) (version 2) | ecosystem: Environmental > Aquatic > Marine > Oceanic | place: Pacific Ocean | collected 2013-06-22
CAGATAATGATATAGCAAGTACAACTTCATCTAGTGGAAAAGCAATAACATTTAGTCCTGCATTCAAAGGTTTACAAGGTGTAGGTATTTCTGCTCAGAACTTGTCTAGTGGAGATTATTATGTTATAACGAATAAAAGTGAAACTGGATTTACTATAACTTTTAAGGATTCTTCAAATGCAGTTGTAAACAGAACTTTTGATTATGTTGCAAAAGGTTTTGGGGAATTGGTAGCATAGGAGATTAAATGACAACATTTCAACATGATTATACGATTGAAAACCAAACATTTCCTGACACAAGAACAGATTTAAATAATGCTCTTAAAGCAATTGTTCATAATAATACTGGTGCAAATGAGCCATCAACAAAATTTCCATATCAATATTGGTATGACTCAACTACAAATATATTAAAAATAAGAAATGCTGCAAATAATGCTTGGATAAATCTATTTACATTTGATCAATCAGCAGGGACAGCAGATGTGTCAGCAGGAGGTGGAGCAGGATTTTTTCAAGGAGATAATGGAAATAAAGGCGACACAACAAATGGAAAAAAAGATATTTTTAGAACACATGAGCAAGAACTAAATACAAATACTACAATTGCCTCAACAGATAACTGTGGTTGTTTTTTTAGTCTTTCTATCGCAAGTGGTATAACATTAACAGTAAGCGGAAATTTGGTGATAGCATGAGTTCAACAATAAAAGTAAATAATATCCAAAATTTAGCAGGAGATGATAGTGGTATAGACCTATCAACAAATGATCAAATAATTTTAAAAACAGCTAACACCACAGCTATAACAGTAGATGGTTCACAAAATGTTACCCTTGCAGGGAATTTAACTGTTACTGGAACTGCAAGTGGTGTTGGTGGTATTTCTATTGCAGACCAATGGAGAAAAACTGGTGATACAACTGGAACTTTAGACCCAATTACGGATTTAGCAAGAGTAAATACTACTGGGCAAGGAACTATTGGTACAGCAATGTCCGTATCTTCTGGAATTTTTACATTTCCTACTACTGGAATTTATTTAGTTAAAGGAATTTTTAATTTCTCAAATGGAGTAGATACAAGATATATTTTTGGACAAATAAGTTTAACTACAAATAATTCTTCCTATGCTGTAGTAGCAGATGGAGGAACAAGCATAAAACATATGGTAAATAATACATATGCAACTTGTTCAACAGAAACTCTTGTAGATGTTACTGATACTTCAAATGTAAAAGTTAAATTTTTATCAGCCCCAGTTACTGAAAGTGTTACAACAAGAGGAGCAACAACTGTTAATTATACACATTTTACCTTTATAAGATTAGGAGATACTTGATGGATAGACCAAATCATATAGAAAAATATCTTGTAACAGTAAGAAATGGTCATTGGTATGATTGGTCAGATTCTAAAAATAAAATTTATGAAAATTTAACTGTGATTGATGGTGGTTCAAAACCTACAAAAAAAGAGTGTGAAGATGGTTTAAAATCTTTACAAAATGCTTGGGATTTAGAAAATGATTCATATAAATCTAAAAGACGAGACGATTATCCATCTATAGAAAATCAATTAGATGACTTGTATCACAATGGCATAGATGGTTGGAAAGAAACTATTAAAGCTATAAAAGACAAGTATCCAAAGGAGTAGACAATGTCAGAAATAAAAGTAAATAGTGTTGTAAACTCTACTGGGGACAATGATAGTGGAATGGATTTATCTACTAACGATCAAATTATTCTAAAAACTGCAAACACAACCGCAGTAACAGTTAATTCAAGTCAAAATACAACTCTTGCAGGGAATCTTGTGATTCCAAATGCAGGAACAATTGGTTCAGCATCAGATACAGATGCTATGGCTATTTCTAGTGCAGGAATTGTAACCAAATCAGCACATCCAGCATTTTTCGCAACTGGAGGAGAAAATGATTGGAGGGATAATATTGCAGTTAACACAAATATTGTTTTAGATCATACCAACCACAATCAAGGAAATCATTATAACACAACAACTGGTAAATTTACTGCTCCAATAAATGGTGTATATTCTTTTCAATTTGGTGCTTATGTTAAAAATGGGAGTGGAACTGCCTTACTGATCGCAAGATTAAATGATGTTAATATTAATTTCAGTAATCCTGCCTATCCTGCAGTAAGTTGTTATACACAAGATGCAGATACAAATGATGAAGTAATTGGAATGTCTTGGACTTATTATATGACAGCAAATCAAACAATGTCAGTTGCAAGTGGAGATGCGGGAACAGACTATTTTGCTTCAATGACATGGTTCAGTGGTTTTTTAGTTGGATAAGGAGTAGACAATGAGTCAATTAACAGTTGGAACAATAGCAGAAAAAGTTACAGATGCAGGAGTAACAATTGATTCTCTTAACATAAAAGATGGCACTCTTGCTCTTGCTAAATCATTAAAAGGAAGCACAGAAACTGCTACAATATCAACTTCAAAAACTTTAGATTTTAGCACATACAATAATTTTGTTCTAACTTTAGGAAATGGATCAAATACTCTTTCAAATCCATCTACAGATGTTACCGCTACAATAGGAACAACAGGTGTAATTATTTTTATACAACCATCATCAAGTACTGCAGGCACAGTTTCACTTGAAAGTGATTATGAAACTGTAGGTGGTAGCGGTCTTACTTTATCATCTACAAATAGTGCCTATGATGTAGTTCCATACATAATCAAAGGAGCAAATTCAATTTTATTGGGAAGTCCACAACTGGCTTTTAGTTAAATGACATTAAATAATTCACAATGGTTTGGTTCAACTGCAGGTTTCTATAATGGTGTTGCTACACAGTCATTAAGGTTTAATGATGATGATAGTGCTTTTTTAACAAGAACACCTTCAAGTGCTAGTAACAGAAAAACGTGGACTTGGTCGGGTTGGATAAAACGTTCAAGTATAACTTCTACAGCACAGATATTTTTCGGTGCAAGAACTGTAGGAAATGGTACATATACTTTGTTATTTTTTGAAGGCACTACAGATTATTTGTATCTTATTGATAATAATGGCACTTTGAGAACATCAAGTGTTTATAGAGACCCCTCTGCTTGGTATCACGTTGTTTTTGCAGTAGATACAACACAAGCAACTAATACTGACAGATTAAAATTATATGTTAATGGAACACAAATTACAGCCTTTAATATTGCAACTTATCCATCACAAAATACTGATTTGAATGTAAATTCAACTGCAACACACTTTATAGGAAAACAAGAAAACCAACAATATTTAGATGGTTATTTGGCAGAAGTTAATTTTGTTGATGGTTTGCAACTAGACCCAACATATTTTGGAGAGTCAAAAAATGGTGTATGGATTCCAAAAGAATATACTGGCTCATATGGCACTAATGGATTTAGATTAGAATTTAATAAAACTGGGACTGGAACTGCATCAGCTTCAACAATAGGTGCAGATACAAGTGGCAATACAAATCATTTCACATCTAGTGGTATAGTTGCTTCTGATTGTAATATGCCTGATAGTCCTGAGAATAACTTTGCTACCCTTAATCCCTTAGACCCTTTTAGTGGTACACTTTCAGAAGGTAATTTAAAGTATGCTAATACTAATAGTTTTAAGGCATCTAGGGGTAATTTTGAAATCCCTTCAAGTGGTAAATGGTACTTTGAGGTATTAAACACAACTGCCACAGATGGTGACAATGCCATATGGGCAGGAGTTGCACATCAAGATACTAATATTTCTGCACAACCTAATAATGGTTCTACTACTAAATTTTATGGATTGTACAACGACAGTAGTTTAGGAATTTTGAGTAATGGCTCACAATCTTCCTATACAACAAATCAAATATCAGCCAATGGAATAATTCAAATTGCAATAGATACGGATAATGATAAATTATATGTGGGCATAAATAATAGTTACTATACTAATGCAACTACATCAGCTTCATTTAATGCTTCTAATTCTACAGAAAGTATAGATTTATCAGGATATAGACCTTTTGTTGGAGCATATCAAAATACTGGAGTTTTAAATTGTGGACAAGACTCCACTTTTGCAGGAACAATATCAGCAGGAGGAAATTCAGATGCTAATGGTAAAGGCGATTTTAAATATGCACCGCCAAGTGGATTTCTAGCATTATGCACATCTAATCTTCCAGAGCCTACTATTAGCCCTAATGCAGATACACAAGCTGATGATTATTTTAGCCCTACATTATACACATCAAATAATATAGGTGCAGGTGGCACACAAAACGTTACTGGTGTAGGCTTTCAGCCAGATTGGGTTTGGATAAAAAACAGAAGTTCTAGTGGCACATCTCACACTTTGTTTGATTCAGTTAGAGCAGAAGGTAAAATGTTACAATCTGATAATGCTAATGAAGAAGCTTCAAATAGTCAGTATGGTTATCTTTCAAGTTTTGATAGTGATGGTTTTACATTAACTGGTGGCACAACAAATGCAAACTTTATTAATCAAGGAACTGATGCTTATGTATCTTGGAATTGGAAAGCAAATGGAACAACACCAACAAAAACATATAAAGTAAAAGTTGTTTCAGATAGCACAGATTATGGTCATGGTACTGGTTCAAATAAATATCAATTTTTTAAAAGTGATGGTTCTACTGGATTTGGAACAAATGGAGTTGATTTAGATTTACAAGAAGGTGGAACTTACACTTTTGATTGGTCTGATAGTTCTGCACAATCTCACCCTATTAGATTTTCACTTACAAATGATGGCACACATTCTAGTGGAACAAGTGCAGGAAGTGAATATACAACAGGAGTTGTAAAAGATGATAGTGCTTATACTACTACTATTACAGTAGCTAGTGGAGTTGCAAACCTATATTATTATTGTCAAAATCATTCTGGAATGGGTGCAGAAATAAGAACTAACACAACACATGGTTCAACAAATTTTGATGGTTCAAATTTATCAGTTTCAAATGCAAACACAACGGCAGGGTTTAGCATTGTTAGTTATACTGGAAATTCTACAGCAGGAGCTACAGTTGGTCATGGATTAGGTTCTGCACCAAATATGATAATTGTAAAATGTAGAAGCAATAGTTCAAGTTCAGACCATTGGTACATTTATCATTCAGGGATTGCTTCAAATGCACAAAATTGGGAAATTTATTTAAATCTAACTAATCAAGCCTATCAAAATGTTAATCTGCCGTGGAACAATACAGCACCTACTTCTTCAGTATTTTCATTAGGTTCTTTAGCAGATGTAAACCAAACATCTGAAACATACATTGCCTATGTGTTCGCAGAGGTAGAAGGATACTCAAAGTTTGGCAGTTATACTGGCAGTTCTGGTACAGTAGGGCGAGGCACTTTTATAAATTTAGGGTTCAGACCATCTTTTGTTGTGCTTAAAGATATTGATGGTGGGGAATGGGGAATGTTTGATAGTGCAAGGAATACTTTTAATGTTGTTAATAAAAATCTTACTGCTGAATCAACTGCTAATGAGTATTCTAGTGATTCTAACAGAGATATGGACTTTTTATCTAATGGTTTTAAATTAATGAATGCTTACCCCAATGGACTCATTTTTGATAATTCAGCAAGGTCATATATATACATGGCATTTGCTGAAACACCTTTTAAATATGCTAATGCAAGGTAGGAGAAAATAATGGCTTATAAATATAAAGATAGATACCTAAAGGTTGGAAAGGCATGGCAAGACGAAGATGGGTTCAAGCACCCTTATAATTGGGCATCTTCTTGGTCTGCTGAAGATTTAAAAAAATGGGGTGTTACTGTAGAAAAAGATGTTGATACAAGTTATGACGATAGATTTTATTACCCAAAAGGTATTGAAAAAAAACTAGAAGATGAAAATGTAGTTGATGATGATGGTAAAGCAGTCATTGACCCTATAACTGGCAAACAAATGATTCAGAGAGGTTTAAAATATCAATGGATAGAAAGAACAAAATCAACTGCTAATGGTTTACTTACTACATCAGATTGGTATGTAATAAGAAAGTCTGAAACTGATAGTGCTATTCCAAGTGATATTACCAAGTATAGAGCAGATGTGAGAACTGCTACAAAAACAATAGAAGATAAAATAAATGCTTGTTCTAAGTTAGCTGATTTTATAAAGCTATTTGATGTTCCATTTGATAAAGATGGAAACCCTACTGGCAAAGCACCAATTTATGATTTCCCTGATGAGGTTTAAATGAAACTTTCAGAAAATTTCACATTAGATGAACTCTGCAAAAGCAGTACTGCCACAAGATTAGAAATTGATAATACTGCTTATGATATTGATGTAATTAATAATTTAAAAAATGTAGCTAGAAATATTTTACAACCTTTAAGAGAAAAATTTGATATTCCTTTTTCTCCAAACTCTGGTTATAGATCACCCACATTAAATGAAGCAATAAAAGGATCTGCCAAATCTCAGCATTGTGATGGAAAGGCAGTTGATATTGAAATACCAACAATTGATAATTCCGTTTTAGCACATTGGATAAATATGAATCTTGAATTTGATCAACTAATTTTAGAGTTTTATAAAAAGGGCGAACCTAAATCTGGTTGGGTACATGTTTCTTATGATGAGAATAATAATAGAAAAGAAGTTTTAACATATGATGGCAAAATGTATCAAAGAGGATTATTGATTTGAGTCAAAAAAAACTACAAAAATCATCTGCTTATGAAAGATATGACATAGATGGAGATGGAATAGTTAGTGATGATGAATTTGCTCATATGGCAGACATAAAAAAACTTGAACATGATCTTAGAAAGCAAAGGGCACAAAGACGTATGGCAACTGCCAGTTTGGTTGCAATGGGTGTTTTTACTGGTGCTATGTTTTTGGTTGATGTGGAGAGAGTTAAGGCTTTGGCAGATATTAGTAATCTTTTTTATATCAGTGGTGCAGGGATTGTTGGTGCTTATATGGGAGCTTCAGCATTTATGAGCAGAAACGGAAAATAATATGACTGCATTTATGTTGGCTTGTTATTTAAATGGTGTAGCACAAGGAGCAATATATTTTAGATCAGTCGCAGATTGCACATATTATACGAAGTTTTTAAGCGAACAAGAGTTTGATAATGAGTCTGGAGAAAAACAAATATATGATTGTATCTGTAAATTAGTTCCACGAATTGATCAAAACAAAGTGAGGGTTTATTAATGTTACAAGCACTTATAGGACCAGTAACTGGATTATTAGATAAATTTATCCCAGATGCAGATCAAAAGGCTAAGTTGGCTCACGAGATAGCTACCATGTCTGAAAGACACGCTCAAGAGGCACTTCTTGCTCAGTTAGAGATAAATAAAGCAGAAGCACAATCTGGCTCAATATTTAAAGGCGGATGGCGACCCGCAGTTGGGTGGGTCTGTGCGATTGCTTTCGCATATCATTTTATCGTAAAAGATTTAATTATATTTGGTGCTAGTTTTGCAGGAGCAGAACTTCCAGATTTGCCAGAATTTGATATGGGTACACTTTTAACTGTTCTTGGCGGAATGCTTGGCATTGGAGGACTCAGAACCTATGAAAAGCAAAAAGGCTTGACCAAATGACAAAAAGATTGACAAGACCTCAAATTCAAAGATTTTTAATTTTATGTCAATTAAATGATACTCATACACCAACACTTTTTAAAAAAATATTAAAAGAAATGATGAATGACAAATTTGTTGCTTTTGAAAACTCAGAATTTGTGATAACAGATAAAGGAAGACGAGAGATGGAAAGGCTTCTTATCTTGAGTGGAGAAAACAATGAGGTAATGAATGGCGAGAGAATCAGCACATCAGTTAGCGGTTAAGGCACTAGAGAAAATATCTGAGCATGAAAAAGAATGTGCTATGCGATGGGGTGAAACAAAATCGTCAATAAATGATATGAAAGAGCATATCAAAAGCCATTCAACAAAGTGGGATAGATTAACATGGTTGATAATAGCAAGTATTGTGGGATTCTGGATATCAACAATTTTGGTTTGATGGAGGATTCTTATAGACCCTTTGACTATCGCAAGTGCCGTAGGAATGGCAACAAGTGCATTTAATACTATCAAAAAAGGCTTCGCAATGGGAAGGGATATTGAACAAATGTCTGGAGACATTGGTCGTTGGATGTCAGCAGTTTCTGATGTTGATAATGCAGAGAAAAAAGCAAAAAACCCACCACTTTTCAAAAAATTGCTATATGCAACTAATATAGAACAACAAGCACTTGAAGCATTCGCTGCCAAAAAAAAATTGGAAGAACAGAGATATGAACTAAAAACTTTCTTAAACATGACCTATGGTCCACAAGCATATAATGAATTGCTTCAAATGGAAGGTCAGATTCGCAAAGAAAGAAAACAAGCAATATATGAAAGAGAAAAAATCAAAGAACAAATTATTAGTGTTATAGCTATTATTATTTTGTGTCTTACTATTGTTGGTTTTCTTGTTTTGATATTTGTCATGTTAAAAAATAAATATGGTTAGTAAATTTGTAATTACATTTTTAATTATATTTTATTCTAATCCTATCTTTTCTGGTGCAAAACAAATTGGAAAAAAGAAAGAATACACAAGACAACAAAAGGTTTGGCAGGGTCAAATAAAAGAAAAAAAATATACGACTTGCAGATTAAAGAAAAGGATTACATCAAAATATACAAATAAAAAAGGTTGTATCTATCAAGGTGGCAATAGAACATTTACATTATTAATTGAAAGTTGGTGTCCAAAAAAATATAAATGTGTTTATGATCCAAATGGACAAGAGCCAGATATTGATAAGGTCATGGAAAGTTTAAGGAGTATCAAAGATTGACAGAAAAAAAAATAAATGAAAAATCTTATGATTTGAAAATTGGTGAAAATTCTTTTGAGTTAATTCTAAGAATACTTGGCAATGAATTTGTAGCAATCAAGATTGGCTCAACTAACTTTTCTGGAAAGCTTATAGCAGGAGGAATACTTCTTCTTTTCTTTACATTTATGATTTTAGAGGTATTTGGATTAAGTGAGTATTTCAAATGACAAAATATTATATATATGAATCAATAAAGCCATTAAAGTTATTAAGAGAAACTTATGTTGAAAAAGATGCTATGAGATATGCAAAACAAGGTTTTATTGTTAGGTCAAGAACAAAGAAAATAAAAAAGTCTAGCTAGAGTAATTTCATATGGCAGACCAAATTCTAATATCACTTGAAGAATTAAAAAAAATAAAACTCAATGAAAAACAACTTCTTCTAACAATCTATCTTGCTGATTATTATATTCTTAAAGAAAAGGAAAAACCAAGAGGTATAAAATCTTTACGAGAGAAGTGTGAATATCTTCTAGGGTATAAATTAGCTCCAATATAAAAAAGGGGGTCTGAAACCCCCTTAAATCGCCTTTAAATAAGTGTTAGCGGTATGACTTTTGATCATCAACCTCATCTAATACTGATTCAATGTTATTACTAGCAAATCCAGTTGGATTATATCCATTTCTAACAATGTGCTTGTGAATAGCATTGTCAAGCAAATCGCCCATCAAAAACTTCAAACCATCTGAGTTCTCTTTGTGAGCTTTCTGAACCTCCTCTCTTATAACTTGGGAAATTCTGTATTCAATTTCGTTTACCAACTCTGAATACTCGTCTTCATATTTATCTTGGTTGGTTATGGTATTTGTATCTAACATCTTTTTCTCCTTTTTAAATGTTAAAAATGTATTTACAATTTTAGTATGCCAAATAAAAAAGGGTTTGTCAACCCCTTTTGTAGTTTTTTTAAATTAATTTGATGTGCCTATCAATAATTCCATCAATTGTTTCTTTGACAACCTTATCGTCCATATATCTCATTTTGAGAAAATCTGGAGTAACATCTAACTCTTTGGCACATCTTTCAATAATAGTATTTATGAATGTTGCAAAAAGTCTTTCATATTGTGCTTCTGATATTTTCATAATGATCTCCTAGTTAAATCTTACTTCCATTGATACTTGAGTTTCCGCCCATCTTTTGGCTTCTTCAAAATCATCAAATACTTCATGTTTATTTTCATCATTGTCAAAGATATTTACAACAACATTTCCATCATACTTTACAACTATTGAAACATCAGCATTTGTGTTTGTCGCTATATAATCTGTGCTTTGAATGTTTCTTGTTACTTGAACTAAATCTAACATCTTATCCCCCATAAATCTCTATGATTCTTTGTAGTGCATATCCCTTGCCAAATACTGTGTCTACCCACTCTAGATTTCCATTCTTATTTTCATGTATTGTCCATTCTCCCTTGAACTCTCCAATATCTTCAAGAAAATGACCTACATGAAATTCTTTTCCATAGGCTTTTACTATGTATGTATTTTTCCACTCTGGGTGCTTTTTGGTTTTTAGTTTCATTTGTTCTTCCTAATTTTGTTAATTAAATGTATTTACCTAGATATTATAACTCATTGTATCTTGTATGTCAACCGCTTTCGTAGTTTTTTTTAATTATTCTTATATTTTTTTAAAGAAAAGGGGAGCTTTCACTCCCCAATATTTTAATTGTATGAACGAATTATCTTAATCGTATGTTTGATTTCTTCTGCTATATCCGTATGAATATAGTATTCACGAAATGGGTATTTGATTTGTTGCATTAACCATTCCATATTTGCATCATTTACTATCCTACGAAGTCTAGGTAAATGTTGCATCTCTTTATCATTAAGAATAGCTTGTAAATAATTTACTGCTTTTACTAATCTTTCTTCCATTTTTGTAAGTGCCATTTTTTTCTCCTTTTTCTTAAAAATGTATTTACACTTTGATTATACATCAAAAGGATTTATATGTCAACACCTAATCTGTAGTTCTTTTATTTTATCTGAAACATTTTCCATGAACCCAACAGACTAATGCCCATCTTTCGCCATGTGTCAAAGGGTTCACTTTATGAGGTAAGAAACTAGGAAATAATAATATCTGATTCATTTCAAGATTTATTGTCTGTATGCCATTATTGAAAACTAGAAATTCTCCACCCTCAAAGTCATCATTCAAAAGAATACTAAAACCTAACTTTCTTGTAGAGGCATCTCCATTTCCCATGTCTACGTGCCAATCATATCCTGCTGATGGAGCAGTATATTTCAATAACTGTGGTCTTTCAAAAATGCCAGATAAGTCATAATTGTATTCTTGATTATACATTATTATCAGATTCAAAATATATTCATCAACCCAAGAATAATCTTCATGTATTGGATAAACATCAACATTTCTAATTGATATAACTTTTTCTTTCAAAGTTGAATTTGATTTTTGAACTTGACCAACAACTGGATTGATCTCATTTCTTAAATCAAAAACCTTTTGGCAAAATGATGAATCAACATAATCAAGCATAACTCCATGTTGAGTTTCATTTATTTTTGGTGGAATAGCTATTGTCATTTTTCAGCTTTTGGTAATGCAAATATCTGATGTTTCTTTGCATTGTATTGGTATCTAAAGGAAGAAAATAGAGATTTGTAAATACATTTCATCAGACCAATTCCTTGACTCATGCGAGTGTGTTTTGAATCTTACCATCAAGTAAGAATTTAGCAAGTGATTTTCTAAATAGCTTGAATGTTCGTAAATCAAATAAATCTGAGTTATATCCTAATTTAGCTAAACTTTCATAGGCATAATAAGTAAATGAATAATTATTCGTTTTACAATTAACCATCAATTTAAAAACACGATAAAAGGATATTGCACTTTCTTGTTTCAAACTGTCTACTGCTATATCAAATATTTTTGATTCTTCTGGTTTTAAATTCATAATCTTCATCTATTCCTCCTTAGTGAAATTATAATCTTTATAAATTATCCCAAGATTTGGATCACCTGCTAGGCAATTCCTAATCCAAGTCTTTTTACCATTCTTGAAATGTCTCCAATGTCCTCGTCTTTCATGTTGTCTTTTCTTTATGCCAGTATATTTAGATTTATATATTTTCCTTACTTGGTTATCTGATAAATCAACATGAAGAACCTTATAATCATTTCTTGGTATAGCTTTTCCAAATTGATGGTGTATTACCTTTGCATTAGGTTCAATGACTTCTTCTCTTGTGATTTCTGCATTTAGTAAACCAAATAATGCAATCAAGAATCTTGCATCCCCTACGAGAACATCAAGAGAACTTTCTGTCATATGTTTCATTTCATCTTGAGTGTATCCTTTCAAGAATGATTCTTTTGGAACCATCCAATGAACACTTGCACCTTGAGCCGTTTCAATTCGTTTGGTCAAATCTTTAAAACAATTGAACTCGTGATTTTTATCATAATCAATTATTTTCCCAACTTTATTGTAATCAATTTGAATACCGCCATCAACTTGTGTAAACTTTTTCAACAAGTCTTTTGGAAATTTCTCTAGTGCATACCATGGTGCTAAAAGCTGTATTGATTTTCTAAGTTGTTCTGCAAATAATTCATTTTCATTTTTTACCATCATGTATTCTGGAAGTTCTTCCATTAAATCATTCTTTGCTTTTATATCTTCAAAAGAATCTGGGTCTTGATTATTCAAAACAAAACAAATTGGTGGAGAAGCAAATTGCTTAGAATCCTCAATTTGAAACCAACACTCATATAAAAAATAACTATCGCCCAAATCATCAGTAAATTTGCAAATATGATAACCAACCTTTTCTGGAAAATAATCAACTTCTTTATATCTTGTGCCTCTTTCTTGATGGTAATCTTGGTAAAACTTTTGTCTTACGGATTCATCCCATTCAATCCAAATATTATCAAATTGTGGAAGTCCATTTTGTATCATATCCAAAAGTATGCTTGGTTTTGACATTGATGCTTCAGATGCTTTCTTTACCAAATTATCAGATATAACAAACTTTTTTGATTTCAAAATACTCATGCGAGTTTCTAATATTTTGGCATCTGCTATAGAGCCATTAATATAGCCCATGAGTCCTTTCTTGGGTACTCCAAGACAATTTATAATCTTACTCGCTAGAATGGGCTTCATATTGCTCTCCTACCGCTATATATCCTTTTGCCAAATGTTTGATAAAGTGCATATAATCTCCATTTGCAAAATCAATCTGAACAAACTTTGTCTTTATCTGTGCTTTCAAATCATCATCTAATCCTTTAATGAATCCAATGATATGTCCTGCCTTGATAAAATGTAAATTATTTTTACCCTCTTGTTCAATAATATACTCTGGATCAAATCCTTTTTCCTCTAGGAAAGTATCAATCCATTTATGAAAATGGCTCTGGTAAATCTTAGTCATTTATCATCTCCATATCATTTGTTACATAATCATTCATTTCTGTGTAGTAATCATCTACCCATTCCATCATCTCTTTACGAGTTCCATTTCCATTATGGTAAATCTCATTACCTTTGTGAATTACTGGCTCATTTGTATCTGGGTGTTTACAAACTTTGATGTTAAATACTCTCCAACTAGCATAAGGTGAATCATAAAACCTAACATCTTGTATAAAAAAATCTCTGTAAAGGTAAATAACCTCTCCAAAGTAATCTATCTTTTTTAGTTTAAATTTTGTCATTTTTTCTTCCTTCTTTTGTTTATTAAAATGTATTTACTCTATTATAGTCGCATAACTAAAAGATAGTGTCAACTACAAAATGTAGTTTTTTTATAAAAAAGTGCAAAAAAATTAAGAAATATGATATATTTGATTTGTTCATGTATCCCACAATTGCATGAACTTTGTCTGGGAAGGGGGAGTACTTGACTCCCCTTTCTTTTAGTTTGATTCTAACTCTTTCCATTGTTTTGAGTTAAGCATTGCTTTTACTGCATTTTGTCTTTTGTGCTGAATTATATGAGTTTTTGCATCTGCTTTTCCAACTAGCTTATCAATATGAGTAGACCAATATGTTGCTGATTGGTATGCACACCATAGAGAACCTTTCGCACCATTCCTACCATATTCGCCTTTACCATGAATCTGAGTAACTTCTTGCTCATAAAGATTCATTAGAACCCCAAATTGTTTTTGATTGGTTTCAATATCAGATTCAATATACTTCTGAATATTACTATCTTTTTTGCATATGGTCTTTTTGAACATTTCAGCAATATCATCATCTTCTACGTTTGTGTACCACCATTCATTGTATTTCTGCACATCATTGTTCGCTAATTTAACGGCATTAAAAATCTTAGCATTAGAAGCATCAACATCAAAATGTAATGAGTGTCTGCTAGAACTGTATGCTAGTTGTTGTCCAGAAACTAAAGTATTAAAGCAAACTTTATTCAACCAACCGAAAAATGATTGAAACTTCCATCTGCCATTATATGAGTTTCTAGCTATATATTTAAGCATCAAATCATGATCTCCAACTTTTGCAGTATGTCTTGGTAAAGTGATTTCCATTTTTGCCATTGCACCAAGTTCATAACTCTGAACATTTATTTGTGCATCTGTAAAATCAATACCTCCTGCAAACATATTATCAACGGCACCTCCAAAGGCATCTGAATGTTTTATTGGTTTATATCTTGTCTTGCACATACCAAGAAAAGTATTACTATCGGTTCTTCTAATCTGTTTATATTCCGTATTAGGAATAGTCGGTATGTCCATGATTGTTATAGGAAAATCTATTATTTCCATTTTGTCTTTTAGTAATTTTGTATCTAACATTATTTCCTCCTTAATTTAAGACACTATGTCCACGACCAACTAGACATTTTTTCATTGGGTCATAATCTGGGATAGTTCCAAACTTCATACATACTTTTGAAGTGCAAAATGGAATTATTCCCAAAATCGTTTCATGTTTTTTTTCAATAAGTGGTTTAATTAATTCACGACATTCAAGCCTATCCCTAATCACTTCTTTAGGGTCTTTACTGCCTCTTGGGTCAATTATATAATCAGTTTTTGTACTGCAAGAACTCAATGAAATAATAATAATAATTTTAAAAATATGTTTCATGATCTTAGTCCTTTAAATCCACCATCTTTAAAATGAGTATTAAGAATTTTCTCTGCATCTTTTGAAGTTTGAAAATATTCAGTAAATCTATCGTATGGCTCAAGAAATCCATCTGTATTACAGATTTTCCCAATATACCACCCTGCATTAGATGCCATTACAATTGGCTCTGAAATACCATTGTAAAATTTTATATCTTTTATCTCTTTAAGTATTTTCATTTTTTTCTCCTTATTTGCTTCTTCGTTTTATTTTTTCATTTAGAAAAGTCCACTTCTGGTCAGCATAAAAACTTTCCTTTTCTGGGTTCCAACCCCTCATGCTCTCCTCAGCTTTTAAACAATCTTGGATAACATAATCAAGTTGCTCTAAAGAAAGTTTCTTTGCTTCCTTTTCCCAAATTTTGAAATTTTCAACTGTAGCTACCATTTTAAACTCCTCTAAAAAATGTATTTACAATTATTAATATAATTACATTTATAGTAATGTCAACCCTTAAATGTAGTTTTTTTAAAATAATTTTTGTTGTGATTTATCCTCTGGTTTCCAAGCATAGTAAAAGAGAGTATTCATTCTTTTTACAAATTTATCTGGAACTTGAGTTTTCTTGATGGGATTGTTCAATTTAGAAAAAGGAATTATCATTGAATTGCTCTGATAATTTATTTGTAAATCAACTTTCTGTTTTAATGCCTTTTCAACATATCTTCCATGAACTGGCACTAATCCACCAAATAATGTTTTTACCTCTTTGATAATCATGCTACCTCCTTGAACCATTGTGGTTTCTCTGAAAAATTGTATCTAGCAAACCTTGATTTATCTCTTATATAAAAACCTCTATATGCTTTTATTGGGAAAAACTCATTTGTCTTAAGGTCATCGTGTCCAGAAAAACATTGAGGGTGTCTTGTCATTTTGCCAGATGGTATAAATCTTGAGCCATTTATCAAAGCAAGTAATAACTTCCTAGAATCATGTGTTCTTTTGTATCTAATGGTATATTCATCAAACATACATCTTGCTAAATTCCAAGCAAATAAATAATTATCACGATTCTCTCTCGCCCAAATACTGCATGGGTGCTTTACATGAACTGGCTTGTAAAGTTTTTTTTCTTCTGCATAATCTGGTGCATGATGCCAAATAGCGGAACATAACATTTGAGTTTCTTCTAATGGCATTTTGACAATATGTTGATCACACAAAGACTCTGCAATTTGCTCTGGTGTTTCTTCTATAATAAATCTATTCATTTATCTTCTCCTATAATTTCCCACCTATAAAATATGTGGTCATCTATTCTTGTAATAAATGTTTTAGTTTCTGCCCAACTAGGTTTAACATAATAAGCATGATAGTGAGTAGCACCATCAACAAAGTCAAAAATGTGTTCATTATATACACCATTAGCAACGTGCTTTGCATCTTGCCATGCTTTATTATTTATAGGTTTGTCACTCTTTCCATCACAATACCAACTAAATTGACATTTGTGTTTTATAGGAAGTGATGGTTTCCATTTATAGGTTTGACCTTGTCTTACAACCTCACAAACTGTATTGGGATATCTAGCATCTTTGACTCTATTCATAACAACTTGTGCAACTGCCACCTGTCCTATAAAACTTTGATTCTTAGCCTCATGATATACATTAAGTGCAAGACATACTAATGATTCAGCTAACATTATATTAACTCCACAAAGTTTCTATCAAAACAAGATGGCTCAATAAGACAACCAATCCAAAGTGCATAATATGCAATAACAAAAAGTATCAATAAACATACTATATCTAAAAATAATCTAATCATTATATTTCTCCCAATGTAAGTTCCACATTTCTTCTACCCTTTCATTCAAACCCATAGTTCCCCAAAGCTGATAACTAAGACAAACTTCCTCTGCTTTTTTTTGAGCTTCTTCCAAAGTTTCAGAGTTCTTTATAATCTCTGGGACTTGTTTATTAATGAAAGTATCTTCACATTCTAATATATAAGAACTCATACCCATCATACATTCTCCCTCTTGAAATCTTGTAAAGCTCTTTGATTGTCAAGTTTCTCAATCTGTATTGCCATTGATTCTTTCTCAATAAGCATTTGTCTTACAAAAAAAGATATTTGATCTAATGCTATATCTGTGTCTTTTATTGAACTATTTGGATTAAATACCTTTTCAATATTCTTAGTAATATATTGTAAGGTTCTAATATCATTGTGTAAATTTTCCATTTTTTCCTCCTAATTGTGTTCAAATGTATTTACATTATTACATTCACACAAAAAAGAGTTTAAGTCAACACATATTGTAGTTTTTTTAAATTTTTATTGATCTTAGATTTGCTGATTTAGTTTGCCAAGCATCAATCTTTGCTTTTGCTGACTCTCTGAGAAATAATTGTTTTGTATCTCTCTCTATAGCAAATTGAATATTCTTTAGATGTGATAAATATCTTGGATCAGCATAGGCTTCTCTTTCTTGTGCAGAAACAGATTTGTCAAGATGTTCTTTCATTATCATAGCTTTCAATGACTTTCTATATTCTTCTAAATATATTTTCTCTGCCCTATACTTTGCTGATTCCTCAGAGGAATCTCTTAAGAATTCTACTGCTTTATCAACTTCACTTTCTGATAAAAAATCTTTCTTTTCCATTATTCTTCTTTCATTGTTGTAAAGCAAACAGGACATTTATATTCTTTTTCTTTACTTTTTTTGGTTTTTGGAATTTCTTTCATAGCTATCTTATGTATCCAACAAATCTTTATTTCTTTTTTATTTACCAACATGAGTCCTCAAAAATTTAGAATAAAGATATTCTGCATAGGTTCTTCCAAAATCAGCGTCAAGACCATAGGAAACCCAAAATTGATCTTCATTGCCTTTAATATCATGAACAAGCATATGATGATATTGGCATAAAGGAATAGAATTATTATCTCCAGACTTCATTCCCATTCCTCTATTTCCATCATAAGGCTTTAGCAAATGATGTGCTTGAATAACACCCTTGCACCAATCATCACTTAAAAGATTCAATGCACAAGGATGCTCTGCTACAAATTGTAATAATCTTTTATTTCGTATCTTTTTGGTTTTTGGGATAAGCATCTTTCACTTCTTTCTTTTTCATACTCTCTAGTTCTCTTTGATGCGATTATGTTATCACATTCAATACAAATGAATTTGCCATCTTTGACAACCATCATGTATTGACCCCCAACAAAGCATTTCTCACATACAGTAACCATTTTATCCTCCATAAAATTGTAATTACTTTAAAGTATATCGTTATCTTTATTATCGTCAAAGTTTCTTAATGCTAAAGATATATAAGTATTGCCATTATCACTTGTTTTTTTCCATGCAGAAATTGGCTTTGCACCATCATTCTTTAGTGCATTTATAACACCCTTTGCATCTGGTTGATTATCATCTGACTTATCATCTTGTTTTTTAAGAGTTCCCATAGCACGATAAAGTTCTATGATTGGTTGACCATCTTTGTTATTACGAAGAACACCAATTACTCTGTGTTCCTCGCCATCAATATTGACTTTACCTTGATGTCTTATTTGCCAATCATCTGTATTTGAAAACAAGATGCCCTTGTTAGTATCATCAAATTTCTTTACAGAATAATCCATTAAAATATCTCCTTTTTCATTTTTTCATTATTTGGTGAATTCGGAACATTACCATTGACATCCTTAGATGCTTCATTGCCATCATCATCACTTGCTAAGCCATACAAGGACTGTAGACCATACCTTTTCGCATAGGTTATACCAGAACCCATTTTATGCGGATTGTCTTTCTCTGGGGCATTTACAAGCACTGGAACACAACATGAAATAGTCTTGTCATCTTTTTCATGATACACTGTAGTGGTAACAAAAATATCCCTAACAATTTCTTGAGTCTTATTAGTTTGAGTAATTCCATTTTTATCTGTCCTTGTTACTTCAACATCTTTAATAATGTTTTTGTATTCAATAGATTGAGAAAATGATAATCCAAACTGTGCTCCATGATTTACGGCATCAATGATAGAGGTTAGGTCTGAGTATGCTCCACCTTTGCCACCTTTTGAAAAGTAATCATTAGTTGCATTTTTAACTGCACTAATATGTAAGTCTTGAAATCTTGAAAGTGCTTCTTTAAGTGAACCACAAACATTTGATTCTTTTTGTTTTTGCAAATTGTTCATTGTATCCTCCAAATTTTATTTGCTTCATTCTTCATATTTTGTGACCAATCAAATCTTTCAAAGTCTGGAAATTCTGATTGAGCTAGTTCTTCCTTAGTTTCTTTTGAACCTAAGAAATCTTGCATTATGAAAGCAATCTTTATCATCTGCTTTCTATAAATATCTAGTGTTTCTTTTGTTAGTGAGAATATCTTATGTTCTCTTGGTGATGCATAAAATAAATCTATTTCTAAATTTGGATAACCAAGTTGATAAACTGCCATTTGTCTTAATGCACTCTCTGATGGCTTACTTGGCATTCTAGCGGTTGTCTTCAAATCAACAACTCTATCTTCAAATCTAAAATCAATATATCCAATAATTGGAACAGGTATATCATCAAATTGAATATTAATCTTTTCTTGATAGCCTTGAAGATTTTCATATTGAAAATTAAAATCAACAACCTCTCCATATCTTTGTAGGTCATTTAATTCTTTGGCGGTTTTTTTATCCTCACTATCTATTTGATAATTTGAACATTCTTCAAAAAACCTATCTTCAAGATACTTATAATCAAAAATATTATTTTTATATTTCTCTGCTAGTGTTTCTTCTGTTACTATTCCTCGTATAGCACCAACTCCAGAGCCATCTTTTACACCAAATAAATATGACATTATCCATAAAGGTCTATTGCGAATAAATAAATTCATACTACTTGGCGAAAGATAAGTTATTCCATGTTGTTCAAAAGGATTGTTACTAATCATTGCTGAACCTCACCATCATCATTGGATATTTTAAAAGTGCTTTTGTCTTCTTTTATGTATCTAGCAAAGCATAACAAAGACCAAACAACTGCATCATAAGGTTTTCTATTAGTTTTACAAAAATTAAAAGTTGAATCATGACCCTCATAATCAGCATTTTTATTTATATATTTTGATAAATAGAATGTTTCATAATCTTGACCATCTAATCCATTAAATTGAATAGCATCACCTTTATATGTCTCATCTTTAAAATTAAAGGTATGTTTTAATCCTCTATAGAATGCCATTATAGTATCCCATTCTTGGTCTGTAAAATCTGAGGATTGATTCCAATAGTTTGTGTAACCCATTTGTTTCTCCTAATTTGTTTCTTCTTAACATTAGTTATAAACACTTTTTTAGGTTTGTAAACCTTTTTTGTTGTTTTTTTTAAAAAAATATTTTATAAAGAATCAAAGGAGATCAAAATGAAGTTAAAAGAGTACATAAAAACAAATGGATATAATTATCGTAGTTTTGGAAAAGCTATTGGTATTTCCTTTAGAAATGTTGAAATGTGGTCTAGAGGAGAAAGACTGCCAAGATGGCAAGATGCAGAAAAAATATTTGAATTTACAAATAATCAAGTAACTGGAACTGATTTATATGAACAACAAATACTTCGCAAAAAAGCAGATTTACAAAGGCAAGAAGTTTGATAGTAAAAAAGAGTTAAATAGGTTTATGATTTTAGAGCAGTTAGAAAAAGAAAATAAAATATTTAACTTAGAATTACATCCAGTTTTTCCTTTGATTGTAAATGGAAAAAAAATAGGAAGATATACGGCAGACTTTAGGTATCGTGATATTTATGGAAATATTATAGTAGAGGATGTCAAAAGTAAAATAACTAAAACAAGAGATTATATGTTAAGAAAGAAAATATTAGCAACATACTCTCCACCAATAGAGATAAGGGAAATATTATGAGTTGGAAAGCTCAAGGTTGGGCAATAGAACAAAAAACTGGTTCTTCAAGTAATAAATGGGTTTTAATGGTTTTGGCAAGTTTTGCTGATGAAAAAAATGAATGTTTTCCTAGTTTTAAGACAATTTGTAATATAACTGAATTAAGTAAATCTACAGTAATAAGATGTATAAAAGATTTAGAAAGAACTGGGTTTATAGAAACACAAGAAAGATTCGTAGACTTTCAAGATGCCAAAAGACAAACTAGCAATCTATATAAGTTAAAAATAGGTGGGTTTCAAATTGACACTAGTGGGTATAATAATGACACCCCACCTAGTGTTATGATGAAATCCCATATAACCAGTAATAATAAACCAATATATACAGAAGAATTTAATGACTTTTGGAATATGTATCCAAGACGAGAAGGTTCTAAGAAAAAAGCATTTGAATTATGGGATAAAGTAACAAAAAATGTAATTACAAAAAAAGAGTTATTTTATTTTTGTGAAAAGTTTAATAAGCTAAATAAAGGAAAAGATGTTAAATATATTCCTCATTTAACTACTTGGTTAAATCAAAGAAGATGGGAAACTATTAATGAGGAAGAAAAAAAGACAAAGTTTAACTTAAATCAACTAGTGGGGTAATATGAGTATAAATGAAAAGCTAATGAGTGAGGGGATAAAAGTAAACTATTCTCTTGATCAGCAAAAAGTAAGATGTCCAAAGTGTTCACATACTAGAAAAAATAGTAGTGAGCCTTGTTTGAGTGTAAGTATAGATAATGAGAAAGCACTATGGAGATGTCATCACTGTGAATGGGAAGGTTCAGCTTTTTCTGACAATGAAACAAAAACATTCAGAAAAGCAGAAGTTGTTCCAATAAAATCTCCAAAATTACCAGAGGATAAAAAGCTATCAGATAATGCTTTATCATGGTTAGGCAGTAGAAATATAAGTATAAAAACGGCACAAGATTTTGGTTTATATACACACAATGGCAGTTTATGTTTCCCATATTATCTTGATAATGAAGTTGTGAATGTTAAATACCGAACAAGTAACAAAGAGTTTAGACAAGAAAAAAACTCATTAAGAACATTATATAATATTGATAATGTAAAAAAATATTGGGAAGAAACAAACAAAAAAGAGATTATATTTGTAGAGGGCGAAATGGATGTTTTAGCCTTATACGACTCTAATTTTACTAATGTTTGCAGTCTTCCAGATGGTGCACCTAAAGAACCAAAATTTAAAATGAATGATAAAAGGTTTTTCGCATTTGAACAAAGCCAATGGATATTTGATGCCGAACAAGTAATAATAGCTACCGATAATGACCAAGCAGGTGATGCCCTTAAACTTGAGTTGTTGCACCGTTTCGGTAGGGATATATGCAAAGTTGTCCATTTTCCTAAGTATAATGATAAACAGTTAAAAGATGCAAATGAAGTTTTAATACATTTAGGAGCGGATAAGTTAAAGGAATGTATTTACAATGCTGAAGAATTTCCAATTAAAGATATACATACGGCAAATGAATATAAGAATGTAGTTCAAAATATATATGATGGTAATGTTCAGAGAGCATTTTCTACTGGGTATGAAAAATTAGACGAAATTTATAAAATTATGCCAAGCACATTTAATTTAGTAACTGGTATTCCTAATCATGGAAAAAGTAATTTTTTAGACCAAATATTAATGAACTTAGCAGAGCAACAAGATTTTAAATTTATTGTATATTCACCAGAGCATTCAACACCAAATCATTTAAGAAGACTGCTAGAGAAAAGATGCAGAAAACCTTTTGATATAGGACCATACCCAAGAATATCGCAAGAAGAACTTAATTCTGGTATGGATTTTTTAGACAGGCATTTTAAATTTATTGAAAATAGCGATGATATACCAACAATAGATTATATTTTAGCAAAAACAAAGGTTGCAAAGCTAAGATACGGAATACATGGATTAATTATTGACCCATTCAACCAAGTATCAGCAACAAGAGAAAATAATAAAAGAGAAGATGAGCATATAAGAGATATTATTGCTAAATGTCAACAATTCGCTAGAAATCATCAAATAGTTGTTTGGATGGTTGCACACCCTCATAAATTATCTAGAAATGATAGTGGAGTTATACCACCACCAGATTTATATCAAGTAAGTGGCTCTGCTCATTGGGCAAACATGGCAGATGTTGGAATAGTTATTCATAGAGATTTTGAAGAAAACAAAACAACTATTATTACTAGAAAAATTAGAGAACAAGGGGTTTATGGAGAAATTGGCTCTAAGGATTTCTTCTTTAATTACAAAACGAGGTGCTACGAATGAACATTGAACAAATTACAGTCACAGAGCTTAGACCATATGAAAAAAATGCAAGAATACATAGTGATGACCAAATAAATCAACTTGTTAACAGTATGAAAAAATGGGGTTGGACAATACCAATACTTATTGATGAAGATAATAATATACTTGCAGGGCATGGTCGCTATGAAGCAGGAAAAATACTAGAGTATGATAAAGTTCCTTGTATAAGAACCAACGGTTGGACAGAGCAACAGAAAAAAGCATACATAATTGCTGATAATAAACTTGCAGAGAACTCAAGTTGGGATATGGGTTTGTATTTCAATGAACTTAAAAACCTTAATGATGAGGGATTTGATTTATCATTCATAGGTGTTGATGATTGGAAATCAATGGAGTTTGCACCAATGTTAGAACCTCAAACTAACTCAAGTATTATTACAGAAGATGATTTTGGTGTTGCGGAAAATAATATAAGCAAACAAATAGAAGGGGCATCAAACCAATTGCATAAGGATGGCATAAAAGTTATGTGTCCAAAATGTGCAGAAGAATTTATTGTTTCTGGGTATTGATATGTTAGAGCATAAACATTTACTTCTAATGGCAGATATTCATAAGCCAATCAAAAATGAAGAGCAAATTATTAGATGGATTAAAGATTTAGTATCTAAGCTAGATATGAAAATATTAATTCAGCCACAAGCAAAGTATTGTGATACAGAGGGCAATGCAGGAATAACTTGTATTTGTGCAATAGAAACATCTCACATTGTTTTGCATATGTGGGATGAAATAAACCCTGCAAAATTACAATTAGATATATATACTTGTTCTAATTTAGATTTACCGCTTGTATGGAATAAAATAAGGGAACTAGAGCCATTTGATATTAAATATAAATTCTATGATAGGGATGGTGACTTTGTGCTTTTGAATGACAAAGAAGAAAGAAGAATACAAGATAATCTTATTTCAAATAAATGGGTATTTGCTAAATCAATGCCAAAGATTCCTCATTGGTATAGTAGAAGTTTAGATTGGGAATCAGAGGACAAATTTGCAGAAGCAGTTGATTTGATAAATAAAAATGGGGTCAAAGAAAAATTTGGCAGTAAATATTATACTTATTATCATCACAAAGATTATAAATATTGGACAATGGAAAACAAAAGCACCCCAAGTCATAAGCATATCCTAATAAATAGAGCAAAGATATGAAGATATTCTTAAATGAAAATGTATGGCAAGTTGGTCTTGAAAGAATGGAATATCTCTTTGATGAATTTGAAAATATAGTAGTTTCATTTAGCGGTGGTAAGGATTCTACTGTTACTCTTGAATTAGCACTACAAGTTGCAAGAAAAAGAAATAGATTACCTCTTTCAGTTTACTTTCTTGACCAAGAGGCAGAATGGAGTGCAGTAATTGATTATGTTAGAGAAGTTATGAGCAGAAAAGAAATAAAACCAATTTGGGTTCAAGTACCAATATTTCTGCCTAATTCAATTTCTCAAGAAGAACCTTTTCTCATTACATGGGAAGAGGGCAAAGAATGGATGAGAGAAAAAGACCCACTAGCGATTAAAGATGGTATTGTTTTAAAAGAACAAACAAAAGGAAAAGAACCAAAAGCAGGTTATTGGTATGATTATTTTGTAAAATCTATAAATCAAATTTTCCCAGAACAATCTGCTTGTTTTCTAGCAGGAATGAGAGCAGAAGAAAGTCCTCAAAGATTAGCAGGATTAACAAGTGGACAATGTTATAAACATATTACTTGGGGAAGAATATTAGATAAGAAAAAAAATCAATATACATTTTATCCATTATTTGATTGGAAAACAAGTGATATTTGGAAAAGTATTCATGAAAATAATTGGAAATATTGCAAAATATATGATGAGTTTTTTAGATATGGTCTTCCAATAAGAGACATGAGAGTATCAAATCTAACACATGAATCAGCACTTAAGAGCTTATTTTATCTACATGAATTAGAAGGAGATACATGGGAAAAGCTAAATAAAAGATTAAAAGGAATAAATCAAGCAAAGCACATTGAAAAAAAGAACCTATTAGAATCTAAAAAATTACCATTTATGTTTAAGTCTTGGAAAGAATATAGAAATTATCTTACTGATAAAATTATAACAACACAAAAACATAGAGATGTATTTTATAAAGCATGGAAAAAAATGGACGAATTCTATGATGATATGAAAACACCATCAGAGCTTCATCAGAAACAAATTAGGTCAATTCTCGTAAATGATCTAGAACTAGTAAAATTAAATAACTATTTACAAACACCATCAGTAATTGTTTATCGTGAATGGAAAAAGGGAAACCTTTTAAATAGAGCAAGAAATCCAAATCATCTAAATCAGATAAAAGACCATTACTTATCAGATGATTACAGAAATAGAATGAAAAAAATATTTGGGAGTAAGGCATAATGGATTTAGATAAGATTTATGATAATGTTGCTAAGGATTATGATAATAAATATCAATCAGCAATTCATAAAATAGAAGATTATATTATTAGCCATATATTAACAAGTCAAATCAAGTCAACTGATACTGTCCTTGATTTAGGATGTGGAACTGGTCATGTTATCACTTTAGCCAATTTAAATTATATGCAGTATTATGGTGTTGATTTCTCTCAAGGTATGATTGACGATGCAAAAAGTAAATACAATAATTATACTTTTGTAAATCAAGATATTACTAAAATGGATTATATAAAATATTTTAATGTTATTTTAGCAATATATGGTCAAGTTAATTATATTGGTATAAAAAAATTCTGTGATATTATACAAAAACACGGAAGCAAAGACATCAAATATATGGCAGTAGTATATGCTAAAAATGGTCATGAAGATTATTCATATACACAAAATTATCAAAACTATTTCACGAAACAAGAAATAAAAGAAAGTATGTTACAAGAAGGATTTGATGCTTCTGTAAAAGATTTCTCATTTAATGGTAAACAAGAATTTACTGGACAACAACAATTAGAAAGAACTTTATTTAGTAAAGACAAAGAAACAAATAATTGTAAATATTATATTATTACAAATTTTGATATTTTTAGGAAGGTTTAAATGAGTATAGAAAACATAAAATCATCTATTGAAAATGATTTAGAAAATTTATCAGAAGATGAAAAAATTGAATACATTGAGCAATTAAAAACAAAATTGAACAAAATGACAAGTTTAGGAGAGCAACCAATAAATTTTATACGATGGGTTGATGTTGATAAGGTTCAAGCTAATGACTATAATCCAAATAGTGTAGCAGGGCAAGAAATGAGTCTTCTTTACACATCAATAAAGCATGATGGATATACTCAACCAGTTGTTACTATTTTTGATGAAAAGATAGGTAAATACATAATCATTGATGGTTTTCATAGATATTTTACTTGTAAGAATAATGAAGATATCAAGGAAAGAAATAAAGGAAGATTACCTATAGTAGTTCTAGAAAAAGATATTAATCAAAGAATGGCATCAACTGTAAGGCATAATAGAGCAAGAGGAAAGCACTCAATTGATGGTATGTCCAATATGGTATTTAAGATGTTAGATAATGGTTGGAAAGATGAAGATATATGTAATCATTTAGGTATGAAACCAGATGAATTATTAAGATTAAAACATATTACTGGATTTAGTAAGTTATTTGAAGATGTAGAATATTCTAAGTCTTGGACTACAAAAAATCAGATATTATTAAAAAAACAACAACAAGAGTTGGAAAATTCTCAAAATAACGATATAAATGATAGTAAGTGATAATAATTGATAAGAGTAAGATATGACAATTAAATTAACTGAAACTTTAAAAACTCAAATTAAATCAGAATTTGTTGAGGGTTTGGTTGATAATGATAATAAAAGAAACTATCCAAGTATAGATGAATTATCAAAAAGACATAATGTAGCAATTGCTACTCTTTACAGACACTCAAAAAAAGAAGATTGGCAGAAAGCTAAAAATCAATATCAAAGTAAAATTGAAGAAAAGCTAAAAGAAAGAAGAATGAAAGATTTTGTAAGAGCATCAGAAAGATTAGATGAAAGTTGCTTACAAATATCACAAGGTCTTTTAAACTCTGTTGGAAGAAAACTTCAAAGAATGATGGAAAAGCAAAATGAAAATCCATCATATGAAGGCTATCCTAATAGTGAATTAAGAGAAATGTCTAATACAGTTATTAATGCCCAAAGAATAGGTAAACTTGCTTTGGGTGAAGCTCAAGAAATATCAAAGGTTTCTGCAAATGTTACAAATGACGAAGACTTCCAATTCTTGGTCAACGAGATACAAGAAATTAACAGAGAAAGGTCAAAGAGGGCTAATCACACTATCCAATGATTGGCACAAAACTGCTCGTGATCAACAATTGACACCTCATGGTGATTGGGATATTTGGTTAATACTTGCAGGAAGGGGTTGGGGTAAAACAAGAACTGGTGCAGAGGACATTGCTTTCTTTGCATTATCAAATCCAGAGAGTATTTGTGCAGTTGTTACACCAACGTTTGGAGATATAAGGAGAGTTGCATTCGGTGGTCCTAGCGGACTTATGAGCATAATTCCTAAAGAATGTTTGTTAAGTGGTCGTGGTCAAGGATATAATAGTAGTTCAGCAGAAATAAGATTATATAATGGAAGTAAAATAATGGGATTCTCAGCTACAGAGCCAGATAGATTAAGAGGTCCACAATTTCATAGAGCATGGTGCGATGAATTAGCAGTTTGGCAATATGCAGATACCTTTGACCAATTAATGTTTGGTTTAAGATTAGGTACAAAACCTCAATGTATAATTACGACAACACCAAAACCAACTCCACTTATTAAGAGTTTAGTCAAAAGGAATAATATAGTTGTAACAAAAGGAAGTACTTTTGATAATGCACCTAATCTTGCACCATCTGCTCTAGCTATGCTAAAAGAAAAATATGATAATACAAGATTAGGAAGACAAGAACTATATGCAGAAATTGTAGATGATGTTGAGGGTGCTTTATGGACACCATCAATGATTGAAGCTAAGAGAATACCAAAATTAGAAGAACAATTACAAAGAATTATAATAGCAGTTGACCCTGCGGTTACAAACCAAGAAGGTAGTGATGAAACTGGAATTATCGTGTGTGGAAAAGGTTTTGATAATAGATACTATATTTTAGAAGATTTATCTGCTAGAATGTCTGCAGATGCTTGGGCTAATGTTGTTGTAAATACATTTTATAAGTATGAAGCAGATAGAGTCATAGCAGAAGTTAATAATGGTGGTGATTTGGTTGAAAGGCTTTTAAGAACAGTTGATAGTTCTGTACCTTATAAGGCAGTAAGGTCAAGTAAAGGAAAGCTTGTAAGAGCAGAGCCAATATCAGCACTTTATGAACAAGGAAAAGTTAGTCATGTTGGCACTTTTTCTAAATTAGAAGATCAATTGTGTTCTTATACTTTAGATAGTAGAAGTTCACCAGATAGGCTTGATGCTCTAGTATGGGGGTTGACTGAACTCAGCAAATCGTCTGGTCAAGCGATGTGGAGAGTATCATAGGAGTCAATAATGGGATTTAAAGAAGCTTGGAAAGCATTATTTGATAATCAAGTAAAGCAAGGTCCAATGGTTGCCTATTCTAATGTAGGCACACAAACTCAACCAAAACAATCATTTTCAGATTTAGCAAAAGAAGGCTATGAAGAAAATGCGATAGTTTACAGATGTATAAATGAAATATCAAATGGTGCATCAGCGGTAAAATTTAAATTATTTAGAGGAGATCAACCAATAGAGGATTCTCCACTTATGGATTTACTTGAAAGACCTAATCCTATGTGTAGCCAATCAGAGTTTTTTCAGATTGTTTATTCATATTTATTATTAAGTGGCAATAGTTACATTCTTAAAACTGGTCCAGATGAGGGATTGCCTCAAGAACTTTACACACTAAGACCAGATAGAATGAGAATTATTCCTAGTCAAAGTATGATTCCAAGTAAATTTGAATACATTATAAATGGTCAAGTAAATACAACATATGATGTGAATGTATCTACTGGCGAAAGTATGGTTAAGCAAATAAAGTTATTTAATCCACTTGATGATTATTATGGTTTAAGTCCATTAAAAGCTGCAAGCTCAGATATTGATCAACATAACCTATCAAGCAAACATAATGTAATGTTATTGATGAATGGTGCAAGACCAAGCGGTGCAGTTATATATAGACCAAAAGATGAGGCAGGGAATATGACTATGCTTACAGATAGTCAAAGGGAGATGCTCAGATCAGACTTGAAACATAGGTTTGAAGGCTCAACAAATGCAGGCAGAACTATGGTTTTAGAGGGAGATTTTGATTACAAAGAAATGGGATTAACACCAAAAGACATGGATTTTGTCTCTATGAAGAATTTTTCTGCAAGAGATATTGCTTTGTGTTTTGGAGTCCCTGCACAGTTAGTAGGAATACCAGATAGCCAAACCTATTCAAATATGGCAGAAGCAAGACTTGCTCTGTATGAAGAAACAATAATCCCACTTTTAAAACATATTGAAAGTGATTTAAATGAATGGTTAGTACCTCAGTTTGGAGAAGATATAGATTTAAAATATGACATTGATAATATTCCTGCGATAACCGAAAGAAGAAGAATGATTTATGATAATGTTATATCAGCAGTAGATAAAGGTATCATTACAAGAAATGAAGCTAGAGAAAGATTAGGTCTTGAGCCAATATCTGGTGGAGATGATGTTTATATTGGTGCTAACTTATTTCCTCTTGGAAGCGAAGTGCCAAAACCAACACAACCAACGGAAGATGAAACTGCTAAAAATCTTTATGAAGATGCTTATGGAGAAGAAAAGTCAGAGGTATCCGAAGACGTATTTACAACAATAGAAGAGGCAACCGCAAGAGCTATGGATATTGGTTGTAGAGGTTATCATGCTCATGACTCAGAGGGCAACACAGTTTATATGCCATGTGAAAGCCATGCTGAATATGAGAGAATAGTTGGAAAGCCACTCACAATGCCAAAAGAAGTAAAGATGGAAAGAAAGCCAACAAGTGCTATGGTAAGAAATGCACAAAGAGCCTTAAACTGGAGAAAAGATGGTAAGGAAGGCGGAACAATAATTGGTGTTACTAGAGCTAATCAAATCGTAGCTAGAGAAAACTTATCAAATTCAACTATTTTAAGAATGTTTAGTTTTTTTAGTAGGCATGAAGTTGATAAAAGAGCTACTGGATTTAGGCAAGGAGAAGAAGGATTTCCAAGTGCAGGGAGAGTTGCTTGGGATTTGTGGGGTGGAGATGAAGGTTTTGCATGGTCAAAAAGAAAGCGAGATCAAATTATGAAAGAAAGACATGAGAAATCTAGCACACAAACAAACCAGACGGAAGATTTCAATAAAAAAGGAATACAGAGAAATAAACCGAATAAGAAGAAGCTATGAAAGGCAACTCAATTTTAGGTTAATAACTCTTTTTTCA
>Ga0209348_1000235_pt1 | contig 30804 bp, 46 predicted proteins | sample ETNvirenome_2_30_FD_184065 | JGI IMG/M metagenome (GOLD analysis project Ga0209348, IMG submission 184065) | Marine viral communities from the Pacific Ocean - ETNP_2_30 (SPAdes) (version 2) | ecosystem: Environmental > Aquatic > Marine > Oceanic | place: Pacific Ocean | collected 2013-06-22
TATGAGGCATCCTTGTTTCATTGGATTGTGCCTGATAGCCAAATCGTAGCGGTTCCATATTAGACTCTGGGTTGAGTTGGTTGATTCTCTGGTTGAGAATTGATAGATCGAATGATTGCATTTTAGTGGGTGAAATATGCTTACATTAAATACAATACACGTGTAGCACAATAATGTCAACACTATATACGCTTAAAATTTATATCACTAATAATCCGATCCAATAATACCTCTGTTCTAAAATTAAAATTATCGCTAGTATTAGGATTGGACATCTGTTTCTGAAGAACGCAAAGTAAAAAGAATATATCAGAGCCTCTTATGGTGACTGACTTTGCGGTAAATAATGAATGACTTTTTACTAACATTGTTCGATCCAGTAAACTGCTTATGTTTTTAAATTATCGCTAATACAATGAATGTCAAATTCTTAGAATTATCAGTGAGAATTGATAAATTATTTTTTATGTGCTACATTATGGGTGTTCTATTAAACACCGATTATGGACACACCCAAGAAATTATTTAAGGTTGTCACTCATAACATTATGATTGAGACCTTTGAAGTTGAAGCCAGTACAATGGCTGAGGCTAAATCAGCCTGTTTTGAATGTTGGACTGCTGAGGACAACTACCCTAGTAATGTTGAAAGGATTGAACAGTATTTTGATGATAAATCAATCCATAAATGTAAATTATTTGGCATTGAATGTTCACCCTTACATATTGGTCATGAATGTATTGAGACTGCCAGTGTAGGATTTTGGAGAGAGCCAACGATCCAAGAAATAGATAATGAGGAGATAAGTTAATGGATAAATACGAAATTTATACAGCCATCCAAAATATGGATAGGTTTGGGGGTAGTTTTGAACAGGCCCTTGCCTCTTGTTATTCAATAGCCGATCCAGATAATAAGACTATTCTGTTAAATGCTTTTGAATCCTTATTTAGAAAATTTATTGATTTTAATAATGGATAAGAAAAAAGCTATTAATTTTATTCTTGACATTTTTAGAGAAAATGAAAAGAATCCTCCAGAGAAATATCTATGCCGTAAGGATATTGTGGATATTTTACACGTTGATTTCAAAGTTCCAGAGAGCACTGGTTACAGATACCACTCTGAGGCTGAGAAAGAATATATGTGGGAACTAGAAAAAAGTAACGATCCAAAAAAGAAAATAGATCGTAAACAGGTAATACTGGATAACCTGTGGGATATAGTGCAGAGCTATGCCACCAAGTTAGGTAAACCTACTACTACTGCTGAAGATAATCAAAATTATACAGATGCAGCTAAAAATTACTCAAACCACTTAAAACTCTATAAAAAGGTATGACTGATTCATTCATGCACAACCATCAATCCGCACTGGACAGCCAGCGTGAGCAAAATGCGATTGACTGGAGATTTGGCGATCCAATAGAGGATGAGCCTGTTGAGGATAAAGACTATCCTGTGGAGACTGATTATGATTAAAAAAGTTCTAGTAACTTTGTTGGTTGACGTAGATACAGAGGATGATCTAGTTACACCAGACAACGATCCACTAACTCAAAATGTTGTTTTAAATCATATAGACAATGATGTATATATGTATCCTGTAGAGGAAATACATACTTCATACTCTTGTGATTATGAGGAACATTTAGAGAACACTAAAAAAAGAATATTAGAAAAACTTAGATATGGAACTTTATTATGAATAACGATCCAAATTGGAATAAAACTGGTATCTACTATTTAATTGTAGGTCATGCCTGTGATGAAGAACAGGAAAGTCATTCTATGTTTTTTGAAGATGAGCAACCCACTGCTTATTTAGAAAATGAATTTATCAGGATAGTTAGACTAGACTGGGAATATGATGAAGATAAAGAAATTTATGTTGATTTTATTCTCAAATCTAGTAGTCCGATAGAGGTGCAATATGGATGATTACGTTCCAATTACTAGGTATTCCAAGTGTAAACGCTATTCGGGTGCAGAGATTCTGTGCCCTAAGTGTAATAAGACCTCTACTATTTATCATTTATCGTGGTCTGCACTGGGCTGTACACACTGTAATGCTTTTATAAATAAATACGATTGGAAGATTAAAAAAGGTAAATACTCTAAACAGTAACCAGTTCCAACTGTTTCTGATACAACTCGTTTCTTCTTAAAAATTCCGTCTCAGCTCCTATGAGTTCGAGGCGGTTTAACATTTTTATCTGTGGTTTACCAGATCGTCTGGCAATAATTACAGCTCCATATTTAGGTTCTATATGGGTGAGGGATTTTAGCCCTAGGCTGTACGCTCCAAGTTGGCAACAGAATTGTTCCACCATCTGATCTGACCTAGCTTCCTTAGCTGTTTTCCAGTCGACTATGAATGGGCCTTCTCCATCTATGTCCAGTAAAGCATCTGCTGTACCAGCAAATCCAAATCCTTCTTTATATACCGAAAATTCAACTGCATGAATGGCGGTTACACGTTCCAGGATGAAAGACCGTAAGCCTCTGGCGTAGCCACTGGCTGACCATGCGACCTTCGGGGCAGATTGAGCTGCCTTTGAAAGGCTCCATTGTGTGACTTTCTTGGGGCATCTTTCGAGTCCATCCGATCCAGTACGCCAGATATTCCGTTTATTAGCACTTTGCCTAGCAAACTTTGAAGCGAGTTTGAGGATATACTCGGCATGAGAGTGTGATAGTCGACCTCGTTCACAGGCAACGTCACGTTCCATTTCTGAGTCAGGTCGTTTAATCCATCTTTCAAGTGCATCTTTAGATTCTTGGGGTGCGGTTTCTTTAAGTATGTGAGTTACGCTGGAATATACATTGTTCTTTTCGTCTCTATATACTCTGTACGGTCCACTGTTGTCTTGGATTAGGGTCCATTTTCTGAGAGATGCTAAGGCATTTTGTTTGTCTAGCGTTCCCATGAATGGATAATAAATACACGTTCCCATTATTAAAATACCATAAAAAAGAAAGGGGTCAACTAATGTGACCCCAGATTTAGTGTGTTAGTCAGATTCTTTGAATGGATCACCACCATCTAAGAGTCTTTCTAGCTTGAAAGTCTTTTTGACTTTGGCCCACTCTTCATCAATAGTGGTAGTCAAGCCTTTCTTTCTGTTGAGAGGTGTAAGGTTGTACTCAGTATTAGTTCCTGTACCCTTACGAGATAGGATGAAATCAATGTCTAAGAAAGAATCTTCATAATCTTCTAGTTGACTGATAGCATCAAAGGCACTTGTAATGGTTTTCTGTGTCCAGGCTAGAACCTGTACTCTTTCCATTTCGTGGTTGTAAACAGCCACACATTGCTCTAACTTAACTGGCTCAGGTGCGTTACCATCTCTATTCAATGGTCTTACATACTTTTCACCAAGTTTATGGTCTATATCCTCTGGGCTAGGATCATCAGCAAATCTGAATGGCTTTTTAGCTTTTATGTTGCCATCTTCATGACCCCATAACAAAAAACATTCCCAAGGTGCTTCTTGGAGTAGACTAAAGCGAACTTTGTCGCCATCATCTAAGTTGTGTGGATTTAGGTAGCCGTCACGAGACGCTCCAGAGTTGGAGGCATCTTCACTGGCTCTTTTTGAAACAAAAGGCATAATTGCGTAGTGACTTAAAAGTCTAATTGCTCTTTTAATGTAGCACAATGACAAATGAATGGCAATAGGTTACAATAAGAAAACCCCCAAGATCGGTGAACCTTGAGGGTTTAAAAACAAACTGTTTCAGTAGGTATTCTAGCACATGAGTAAAAAAAGTTTTATTCCACAAATCCCTGATAACTGGGTAACTTGTCCTATATATGCACAAGGAGTACTACTTCCTAAAAAAGATGATTCCAGACCAGATACTTTTTCTGATGGTAAGGTTCCTTATGGTAAAGCGTGGAGAGAGAAATTATCAGCAAGCGACTCTGCTTTGATGATTGAAAACGAACCAGATAAGTATAAAGCCATTGGTGTATTTACTGGACAGAGATCAGATGGTCTAGTGATATTTGATGTTGATAAAAACTTAGGTGCAATAAATAAAAAGTGGGGCAAGGATCTTAAACACGCTCCAAAGGTAACTTCATTAAAGAAAAATGCTGCAAAATTCTTATTTAAAATACCTCAAGAGCTTTGGTCTGAGGTAGATTCTATAAGCCATACTGCTGCTGGACACGAAGGATGGGAAGTTTTATGGGGAGGACAAGGTGTAATAGCTGGTGAATACTATAAAGAAAATGTAGGAAAGGGCAAATATAAGTTAGAGGGTAATTTGCTTGAAGTACCAGATGCTCCAGAGTGGTTGCTATCTCGTATGAAAGAGCAGTATAAGAAAAAACATCAAGACGTAAATATAAAGTATGTAGATAATAGATGGTCTAAGCGATCCACTGAAGAGAAAGTTGCCATAATAACTGGTTGCTTGAGTGTTATTAAATACACTGGCCCAAATAGTGAGGACTATTGGTGGGAGATAGGGGCAATGATTAACAATGAATTGCCTGGTGTAGAGGGTCTTAACTTATGGAGAGAGTGGTCTAAGAAAGATCCAGATTATGAACACTGTTGGGAGAATGGTGAAGATCCCTGCGAAAGAAGATGGTATGCAGCTTGGCGTAACGATGGTGCTAGATATAATATGTCTCACCTTATTGATTTAGCAGATGACGCTGATCCAGATAGAAAAAGATTTAAGCATACTGGTTTAGATAAAATTATTGATGAAGTACAAGCTATTCCTCTTAAATACAAAGAAGATATACCAGATGGTGCAGATATTATTAGGCGTTACTACGAGATAGACGCTAATCCAGAAAATGAAGATCCAGCTATGCACGATCAGGCTGTGCATAAATTGGCAATGGAATGTAAACGGGCCAATGCTGCAATTATTGAGCAGATAATTGATAAACATGAAATGTATAAGAGGACTAAAGGACAGAAGCCTCTTACACCTGATGAGTTAGATGACACACCTTTTGAGTATTTGATTCCAGGATTGCTACCAAAACCTTGGACTCTATTAGTTCATGCAGATGGTGGTACTGGTAAAACTGCTATGTGCCAGACCTTGGCTAAACATATTGGACAGGGTAAAGATTTTAATGTTTATGGCAGTTTGGTAAACGTACCAGTAGGTAAAGTTCTTTGGTTGAATGGCGATCAGAACGAAAGAATACTACGTAGGCAGATGAAATTAATTGGTTGTGATAAGAATGTAAAAGTAGTCACTGAATGGGATATGCAGTGGTATGCAAGATTTAAAAGGATGCAAAAGAAGTATGCTTACGATCTTATTGTTATTGATAGTTTGGATGGTTGTAATGACAGCAACCCATACGAAGAAAATAGAAGAGAGTATGCTCTACCCATCAAAAAATTAGTTAGGAGAAATGGTCAGGACTTTCCTGCTTGTTCAATAGTTATCATTCACCACAATACAAAGGAAGGTAAGTTCAGAGGTACGAGTGCTATCAAAAATGCTGTAGATGAAACTTGGAATATGCGTAAGTTATCTATGAATGATGCTGCTGAAATGGGAGTTACACAGAATACAAGAATGGTAACTATAGAGAAATCAAGAGAGGATAGAGAAGGATTGAAGATGTTGTTTACTTTATTGCCTGATTATTCTTATACGATTAACCCTGCACCTGAGCGAACCAATGAAAGGGTGCTTGATTCACCTAACCAGCATACGATTGATATTCTTAAACTCATGCGTAAAGAAGATAAAGCATGGTGTGTTAAAGATTTGGTTGAAGATCCTTTTGTTGGAGGTATGCACAAGAAACGTGCCATAGTTTATAGCCTTAATAAACTATCAGATCAGAAATTAATTTATGAATGTGATCCACCATCAGACGTTAAAACAGGAGGTAGACCTGCTAAGTATTACAAAGCCATAGGAAAGACCAAAAAAGGACAGTTTTCCTTGACACCCCGTAATAGTGTGTATAAAGTAGAAAACCCTGATACTGGAACTGATTTGAAGAACAATGAAGATTGTAAAAAGTCAGAGATTGTAAAAAGTCCAGATAATAGTCAGGAGACTTTATACAAAGAGGACCTTTCTACAAAGCCCGATGTTGTTGAAACCCTTTCCGTTGGAACGGAAGGACCTTTATACACAGACCCCCGTGGGTATATAGAGGATTGTGAAAAATTCTGGGGAATTGATGGGGTTAGTAAGGTAGATAGTAATGAAAAGATAGATATTATGAGAGACGATTTAGAAGGCAAAAATAAACTTATAGACTTATAGTTATTAGTGTACTAAAGTAGGAGAAAACTTATCGTATGTCTAACAAACACGAAGAGAACATGGAGCTGATAGTACGGGCTGCTGCAATGCACGATAAAGTACTGGCTAACGTAATTAACGATAATAAAATTCTTAATTACAAAGTAGATCAGACAGATAAAAAATGTGCAGAGCTAGAGGAAGAACTAGCTTTTGTTTACGAGGAAGTTCAAAATTTAAAAGATTGTAAGGGTAGATTGACTGCTCTTATGCTTGCAACAATGTGTGGATTTCCTAGAGATTTACAAAGTAATAAAGTTCTTGGAGGTGAGTTATCTAACTTAAGCCGAGAACTAGGCTATGACATTATAAAAGATAGAGAAGGCAAATGGAACGTAGGTTTTTACAAACCTTATGTATGTAAAGTATATTTAAAAAGATATAATTTACCTATACCACCACAACTTCAATACGTAAAAGAATAGCTATGCACACCAGAAATGTAAGCCTCACCATCCAGAAACTATATGCTCCAAAAGACGGACCAATAGCTACTGTTAGGTTCACTGAGTATGATGAATTAGGAAGAGTGCACTGTGTAAATCAGGTTGACTATTATTCAATAACTGAAATGAATAATCAAATTATGACAGCCGTAAATTGTGGACTTGATGTGGATGTCAGAACTGTAATTAATACAGATTTGTTAGAAAAAAGAATTAATAGCTGGACATAATTTACTGCTGTGCTAGATTAATAGAAGTCCAAAAGCACAAATATTTATGGAACTAAGACATACAGAGATTCTGACTAATAAATCAGAAGTAAACTTTGAGGATGGTAAAGTAACCAAAGTTGAAGAAAAGAATAATTTAATTAACATATCTTTTCAGCAAGAGAATGACGATGTTATTAACAAGTGGATTATCACACTAACAAAAGATCAGTTCTCTCATATATCTAGAGAAGTAAATGTAAAGCCTCTTAGTAAAGAACAATTAAAAGCTATTCATTCAAAAAAGACTGAAGAGCCAGCACCCGTGGCTGTAGCTGCTGAACCTGTAGTTGAAATGACTATACCTGTAAAATTAAGCAAGACTGTATTGCCTACTCAGCAAGAAGCACCTCTCAACTGGAAAAACAAGACACCAGAAAGAGAGGCTAGAAGAGTACGATCCAGGATAGATGAAGGTAAAGTTAGTTGTTTACTAGACTTTGTATTTAAGTGGCACAGAAATAACCACTATAAAAACAATAATAAGACTGCTAAGTATTCACTAGCTCATCTACTTAAAACTCATATTCCTAGCACTTGGCATATTGATTACCAAACTTGCAGACGTATTTATTTAGGACAGTCCTACAAAGAGGTAACAGGTGCATACAGATTGAAGTGGGTTGGCCTAGTCTCAGAGCTACAAGCTAAAGGTTTGCATAGTGAAATACCAGATTATATTAGAAAGCACTATGCAGTTTAAATTTATTGTGCTACAGTAGTAATGCAGTTTATTTGGTCCTTCCATGACCTCACAAAATTACACCGTATATTACGGTATTAAAGAACTTTACAGACTTCATACAGCACACAGCATTGCGTTTGATACTGAAACCTTACAACTACAACCAGAGAAAGGTAAGTTACGTCTGCTTCAGCTAGGCAGCTATTCATCACGATCTATTGTGGTGATAGATTGCTTTGATTTAGTAGACAAAGATTGGGATTATCTAATACGTTTCTTTGGCAGCATGAAGAGACACTGGCTTGCCCACAATGCAGTGTTTGATCTTGGCTGGTTGCAGGAACATGACATCTATCCTAGTGGTCTTGTTAGATGCAGCATGATAGCCAGCAGATTACTTACCAATGGTATTCCTCAAGTTAAACATGGTTTAGCTGATGTAGCTTTACGTCATTTAAATAGAGAAGTATCTAAAGAACAGCAGAGATCAGACTGGAGTTTAGAGAAACTAACTAAAGAACAGCTTGAGTATGCTGCTACTGATATTGAAGTATTGCTTGAACTTGATGCTACATTAAACTATAAGATTGCAGCAGCAAGATTAGGTAAGGCATTTACTCTAGAGTGTAATGCACTTCCAGCTATGGCTCAGATGTGGAGAACTGGTTTACCTTGGAATAAAGAATCATTAGAGCAATGTCTTATAGATTATGAAGATGATGCCAAAGAGATGGGTAAAGAGTTTATACGTGAGCTAGATAATGCTTTACCAGAAGATCAGAAACTACCACGGGATGATGATGGAGAGTTTAATTTACGTGCGAAAGACGAAGGATCTATTCGTTTAGGTACTAAAAAGTATAAAGGCTTCAATATAAAAAGCTCCAAGCAGTTACTAGAAAAGCTGGAGATACTACTGAAGTATTCACCCACAGATAGTAAAGGTAAAAAATCTGTATCTAGAGAAGCATTGCGTAAATGTGCTGCTGACTCTGAAGCGATCCAAACACTTATGAATTGGAAAAAGACAGAGAAGCGTAGACAGATGCTTGCCAGCATCCAGGAAAAGATGGCCGATGATGGTTTTGTTAGGGCATCTTATATGCAACTTGGAGCAGATACAGGAAGAATGTCCAGTATCAAACCTAATAATCAACAGATACCTAGAGACTCTGAGTTTAGACAGTGTGTTGAAGCTCCAGAAGGTTGGCTGATTGTTGATGCTGACTTTTCTCAGATGGAGTTACGACTGGCTGCTGCACTTGCTAATGACAAGAACATGATAAAAGCATTTAAAGATGGTGCAGATTTACATGATTACACTGCCGAGCAGATGGGTTGCGATAGGCAGATAGCTAAATCAGCGAACTTCGGTTTACTTTATGGAGCTGGTTCGGAGGGTCTACGTAACTACGCAGGTAGTAGTGGGGTATTGATGACGCTTGATGAAGCAGGTAAAGTTCGTGACAACTGGTTAAATGCTTATAGCGGTATCCGAGATTGGCAGAGTAAGAATTATCTTGAAGCAAAAGAGACAAAAGATGATGACTGGGCTGAGACTAGAGTTCCTGTATCTGGCATGAGAAGATTTCTAAAAGGTGATCTTAACAGAATTACTGTTAGATGTAACACGCCCATACAAGGTGCAGGTGCAGCTATTCTTAAATGTGCACTTGGAAAGATATGGTCTAAGGTCAAAGATGCTGGTGAAGATACTGTAAAGATTGCAGCAGCAGTACACGATGAGATACTTCTTTTGGTTCGTGAAGAACACGCAGAAGAGTGGGCTAAGACACTGAAAGAAGTTATGGAACTATCTGAATCTCTATGGTTAGGTGAAATACCTGCATTAGCAGAAGTACAGATAGGTAAAACATGGAGGGAGGTGCACTAATGAGTAAAAGAACCACTGAATTTGGAGAAATGCCTAATGTCTTTATGGAGTACATGGGTAAAGAGCCAAAAGTAAAAGTAAGAAGGCGTAGACCTACAAAGAAAAAACCCAAAATTAAACTAAAAAAAGCTGAAGGTTTTTAGTATAATTAGCTGCTTATTCCAGGTTTTGTGCTAGAGTAGTACAAGACAGGTTATTTCATGGCTATCGTTCACGGCAACAAAACTTATTTCCAAGTATTAGTCGATCCAAATAGAGCTAATTTGGCTCAAGAGTTGGCAGACAAAGAGGGTATCAAAGCTACAGCCTGGGTTAGAAACTTGATCTACTCAGAACTGGAGCGAGCATACCCTAAGTCTGTTTATGATATGGCTAAGGCAGAAGATATAGTTGTATGGCAGAAATCTGTTCGTAAAAGAATTGAAGGTAGAAAAGCTAACAAAGCATGAAACGAATTATCCCAACCCCAAGAAGTACACAGGACAAGCGTAACCTTAAAAAGATAAAAGACTGGAAGTGTAAACAACTTATGCGAACTTTTTTAGATCACACTCTTAGAGGAGTAGAACACCATATAAATATAAAAGATGACTACACAGCCCATGTTACATACGAAGGTAACTATGAATTGTCTGTTAAACAAAAACTAGAATTAACTAAATATAACTTTCAAATAAGCCAAGTACATAAGAAACTGCTTAGTCAATTTTCTCACGCAGACGTTGAAGCAGCAATTTTAGACGACTAGATTTTTCTCTAGCTTTTTCTTTAGCCTTTAGGTCAGACAGGGCTACCTCTAACTCTACTAAACGGAGCAGTGCATGAGATAGCACAGCTTCAGTTTTTGCATGGTTTTTCATTAGGTCTATACAAAAAGCCCTTATCTTGTCTATATCATTACAAGCCTTAACTTCCCTGCATCGTAGCTCTACTGTTAGCTCTGTTTCGGGATCTAATTTCCCGAAGATCATTTTCATAAAGCCTCTATCTCTCATATTATTGGAGATTTGTAGTAGAACCTGGGAACATCCTGGATTCAATAAAAGCCACTGCCTGGTCGTCTATACTGTTGTCCGTTTGCTTGGCTATTGCCTTTAACAGATCCACAATTAATCTCTTCATTGCTTTTGATTTGATAAAGACTAGAAGGATAGGTTTTAAGATTTTTACCATCGTTTTTATTGTGTTACTTCCCAAACATAGCTAACTTGCTAGTATTAGACAAGAATCTTAACTTTTATGGAAGATCAAGAAGAAAAAGAGGGCATCGAATGGGGTGAAATCTTTGGTCACGCTGTCCGATTTATGATTCTTTGCTGGTCGCTTGCAATGATGACTCTTGGATACATGGATAAGATTCGCAATGATGGAGCGTTTTTAGCTGGCTTGACCAGTGGGGTCCTCGGTTCATACGGTATCTCCGTTAACAAAAAGAAACCCACAAACGCTGCTAAAATAGTAGATAACAAGGACACTAAGGTAGGAATCCAATGAAAAAACTACTTCCATTTTTATTTCTGGTATCTAGCCCTGTGCTCGCAGACATTAAGCAAGAATTTGTGACATCTGCCCAGATCACTGTAGATATGCCTTTCGTAACTACTCAAAAAGTTGGTACAACATATTCTTTAAGCGGAAATAATATTACCCCATCTGTAACTGTAGGAGATACCACAACATCAGGAAAGATCGGTGGGATCAATGTTGGCAGTCTCACCAATGGCGTTCCAGCTATGATTCAGACTGATACAACCGTGACTACGAGTGGATCGGCTTTTTCAAAAACCGAGTCGGTGACAATGGGTGACGCTACACCATCTGCTGTAACTCCAAGTGCAGGAATCGCAGCATTGCCAGTATTAGGTGGAACGACAACAGTAGCTTCTGGTGGTACAGCAGGAAACCTTGCACTCACTTCGCTAAGTTCTGGCGTTCATACTTGCACCGCAGGTGGATCGGGTACATCTTGCATAGGATCTACTAAAGTTACTATTACGATTGACTAGACTTTGGCTGCTGGTTTTATTAACATTACCTATAAGAACACTTGCTGTTCCTGTAGTACCACAGTTTCGTACAGGTTCGAGTCAAACTTCAAGCACATCTGAGTCAATAATTAATGAAACGATCACGAGCCATCAATACAGGACAGGCTACAGCTACAGTGCGTCAGGACATAATATTGAGTCTGAAACAGGATATATCAACCCTACTCCTACGACTACGGATCAACAAACAGTCGGGGGAGTAAATTTTAGTTGGACTTCACCAAACTTAGAAGCTATACCTCGCTGGTCAATATCAAACGATGGAGCAGCCTTCTCTCTACAAGAAACGCTAATTACCCCAGGGCTAGATACGACAACAACCATAACTCGTCAAATAACTACAAGCACTACAACAGAAACTACAACTACCTTTGGGCAATAGCTTTACTTCTCTGTCCTGTCAAAACCCTTGCAAACACTACCGTTGCGTCACCTTCCAGCAATGCCCAAGGTGTCGTTAATAATAATGCCACCATGATTACACCATCTGCTATGCCGTCTTACAAAATGAGTCAGGGCATAGTATGTGCTTCACCTAGCCTTACAATTACACCCTATTTAACAGATAGTTGGTCTTTCGCACGACCCAAAGAATATATTACGAGGACACCTATTTATGACGAAGATACTGGTGAGATCAAATACTATTCAGAAATACCTAGATTTGAAAAAGATAATTTTAATCTAAATTATGGAATATCTGCTCAGTTTAATATTCCGCTAGGCAAGTCACCAGCCCTTTGCCATGAAGCAACAGCAGTAAATATTGAAGCTCAGAGGCTACTTATAAAGAAAACTAAAATGGAGATTAGTCTCTATCGTTTAGAAATGTGTGCAAAACAAGCAAATTTGGGAGCTAAATTTAAAGAGGGTACACCAAGTGCAGTTACTTGTGAAGATATTATTGTTAACATTCCTCCCAATCAAGTTATCCCACATACTCACAAATTAGAGTAGATAAGTCACGGGTCTTAAACTCATCTACGGATTATTATTTTACTTATCTTTTTTCTTTTTGGTCAACTTTGTCACGACTTGTTTAACGATTGGTCGTACAAGCTGTAAAACAAGGGGAGCAGATGCACCAACCAGAGCCAGACTAAATACCCCAACAAACTGAGGGGCAGAAGGTATGTACTGATCTTTCCACTCAACTGCTTCATAGAGAGTTATACATTCACTCCCATCTTGCCCTCTTTCATGTCCGATGACACGCTCCAGTTTCTTTTCGTTACGAAAGTCTCCTACTCGTTGATCGTTTTTACCAGGGCAAGGAGCAAAATCTGGTGGGGGAGGGTCAGGTGGTGGAGGAATTTTTGGCTGCTCTGTTTCTGGTAAGGGCGGTGGCTCATTATTGACAAGCGGTTCTTCTGTAATAACGAGATTCTCAGGTGTATAGTCAAGAGGTACGAAACTAGGAAACGGAAAATCACACGTTGTAAATACACCATTTGGATCTTCTAATAGTAAATTATGATTACCAGTATTTTTTATATCACGATGTTGATAGGTACAACCAGGAACATCTATATCTGGTGGCCTTGCTATCTGTAAATAATGTGGATTGTAAGGCTCTGGTACATCTGGTACGTATATCTCAGGAATATAAATATCAGGTATATCAATCGTAGGCATCTCTTGGTAAATATACTTCCACAAAAGAATTACAGTTAGGACAGGAAAGATTAGTTATCATGCTGTATTCTCCAGATCTTAATGGGTGATCTTCACCATCTAAGCTATGATCTCCACCCCAGATAAGTTCAGTTTTACAGTGCCAACAATTCATTTAATGATAGGCATAGATGGACCTGTCATTTTAGGTAAACCATTATCTAATATTTTTGGCATCATTCCCTGTACGTTATCAAGAATCTCATTCATCACTCTTGATTTAAACTGTTCTGATGTTACATATTTGTATGCAAAGTACGTTCCACCACTCATGGAAGCTACCATTACAAATGAGATGATACTCAAAACATTAGCTATTTTTTGAAACATGATTAGAGAAGCATTAATAAAGGCTTTAGCACCTATTTCTTTGATGGTGCTTTTCCTGATTCTTGGTTTAGCTCCACTATACCTGTTGGCTGGTCTGATGACTCGATCTTTTTCAACAACATCTCCTTCGCTTGAATACCGCCCTCAATCATCAAAATAGCTTTATTAGTGTCCATCAATACTTTTTCAGCTTGTTCTTTAGTTTTTACCTGTTTTGCTAGTTCTTCTTTCCATTGAACTAACTGTTTTTCGATGATAGCTTTCATAAATTAGACGATAGTAAGAGTTTCTCCTGATCCTACAGTAACAGTAACACCACTGTTAATTGTAATAGGGCCAGCAGCCATAGCGTTCTTGCCGTTAGTTATAGTATAGTTCGTAGTTACAGTTTGGTCATTCTCGTAGAATACTTCATCAGAACCGCCACCAGTAGCACCAGCCGATATGCCTGTTAAGTTCGATCCATCAACTGCTGGAAGTGTTGAAGGAAATCTTGCATCAGGTATCGTTCCAGAAGAAAGGTTACTTGCGTTTAATGAGTTGATGACAGATGAAGTAACGTAGCCAGCACCATTTGAAATCTGGTTGTTATTAGTTACGTTTGTTGCACCAGCAGCAATGCCATCTAATTTACTGTGATCTGCGTTTGTAAAATTATTGTCTGTTTGAGAAGCTACAGAAAAATCTAATGTACCGTCACCATCTTGATAGGTAACTGTGATACCTGATTCTGTGTTGCCAGAAACCATACCACCAACAATATCCTGTACTTGTTCGTTGGTTAGTGTTGCAGTAATAAAGCCAGCACCATTTGTTAACTGGTTCGTATTGGTTACGTTAGTTGCACCAGCAGCGATACCATTTAGTTTTGAGTGGTCTGCATCTGTAAACACGTTGCTATCACTAGCACTTTCAACTAAAGCTCTTATTTCGGAAGCAGTTTGGTCTGCGGTTGCACCTGATTCTATTCCGTCTAATTTGCTGTGATCTGCATTGGTAAAGTTATTATCAGTTTGCGAAGCTACAGAAAAATCTATCGTTCCATCACCATCTTGGTACGTTACTGTTATGCCTGATTCTGTGTTACCAGAAACCATGCCACCGACAATATCCTGTACTTGCTCATTTGTTAAAGTGGCTGTTATATACCCTGCACCGTTTGTAAGCTGATTATTATTTGTGACGTTAGTTGCTGAAGCAGCTATGCCATTTAACTTAGACAATAATGCGTCAGTAAAAGCATTTGTATTACTGTTAGCTTCGTAGGCTGTTTTTATTTCTGAATTACTTTGATCTGCGGTAGCTCCACTTTCTATACCGTCTAGTTTTGATCCATCACTAGCTACGTCACGACCATCAACTGTACCTGTTACTGTCATGTTGCCAGTTAAATCAAGCCCTGCTCCTACATCTAAATTTCCATAAATATCAACAGTTCCATCAGAAGCAATATTTAGTCTATCTCCTACTGAAGATGCTGTTCCTGTCCGAACTAAAAATCTGTCTCTAGAAATTCTAAGGTGCTGTGTAAAAGTACCACCTTTATTTACATTTTCATAATCTCCAATTTCTATATACTCATTAGCAAAACTATCACTATCTGAATCATCAGAAGTAGAAATTCTTAAATAGCCAGCATTACTTCCCCCTAACCATTCGATGTGTGCATCATCATTAGCAGCGTCACCAGCACCAAACTTAATTCCATCTCCTGTTGTTGGTAAAACAATTCCATCTGAAAAAGTAATCTTGCCAGAACAAGTATGAGTTCCGTCTGTTCTTACAAAATTGCCTTGACTATAACCATCTAATGTGTCAGCGTCTAGCCCTGACCCTGCCCCATCTACAGTTTTAATAAGTGTAAGGATTTCACTTGCTGTTTGGTCAGCAGTAGCTCCAGCTTCTATACCATCTAATTTACTGTGATCTGCGTTGGTGAAGTTTTGATCTGTCTGTGATGCAACAGCGAAGTCAATCGTTCCATCACCGTCTTGATAAGTAACAGTAATACCAGATTCAGTATTACCAGAAACCATACCGCCTACTATATCCTGGACTTGTTCATTAGTTAGGGTTGCGGTTATATACCCTGCTCCATTTGTTAGCTGATTATTGTTAGTTACATTTGTGGCTGATGCAGCAATTCCATTCAATTTAGATAGAAGAGCATCAGTAAACACATTACTGTCGGAAGCACTGCCAACTAATGTTCTTATCTCTGCTGCTGTCTGATCTGCTGTCGCACCACTCTCAATTCCATCAAGTTTTGTACCGTCAGAAGCTACGTCACGGCCATCAATCGTTCCATCGCAGGAAATATTACCAGCGACTTCAAGTCCTGTTCCGTTTATTAGCTTTAAATCTGTGCTTGTAAATCTTGCAGCAATATTATTTGAACCAGCTTTTGTGAGCATAAATTCGAGTATTCCATCTTCCGTTGCATTTGTAACATCACCCGCTTTTCCTGTGATCTTTGCATAAACTTGTTTATTATCCGCAGCATCTTCGCCTGAGAATTTTATTTGACCTAAATAATCCGCATCTGCTGGCGATGCACTAATTCTGTATAAATCTAATTCTGGTGCAGCAGCACTACCACCATCACTGGAAGATAGTGTTATGTTACCAGCAAAAGTTGAGTTACCAGTAGAAGCTATTTCTCCAAGAATTATATTCTCACCAGAGATAGTTGCTAGAATCTCTGTCCCTGTCATATCAGCAGTGGCATTTGCTTCAATGCCAGCTAACTTATTAAAATTAGCAGCAGACATAGATCCAGCATTAACTAAACCAGCAGCCTGTAATTTCGATCCATCTATAGCTGCACTTCCGCTTATATCAGCATTTACGATAGTTCCGTCAGCTATCTTGGCTGATGTTACGACTCCATTATCAATAGTAAAAGTATCGCCACCATTACTGACAGTAATATCGCCCTTGTCTCCGTCATCAATACCTCCGCTACCTGATATTTCAGCAACAGATCCATTATCTTTCTTTGTAAATAGCTTACCTGTATCAGTTCTTATCGCTATCTCACCGACAACTAGATCACTAGCCCCTGGATCGCTACCAGAACCTCTTTTGAGTTTAATTTCATTAGCCATGAGCTTTTACCTCCTAGCTCTAGTATGAACCACCGTCTATGTTAAAGCTAGATGCACTTTCATCTTCTAAAAATGTAACTAGATCAGATAATGCAACCTGTTTCATCGTTCCATTATCATTTAGTACTACACGATCTGCTGCTGCCAAAGTCGTAGAAGTTGCAGATGTAGCACCATCTAGCAGATTCAATTCCGAGGTCGTTACTGTTGCTCCATCGAGGATTCCGACTTCAGTTGAAGTTAGGGCAGCTAAAGCAGCAGAAGCACCAGACTGCATACCTGATAAGTTATCGAGGTCAGCGTCATACGCTTGAACATTGGTTCCGATTGTTAAGCCAAGACTAGCTCTAGCAGTAGCACCTGACTCAGCAACAAAATTAGATCCGTCACCTACGATAAATACTCCGTTACTTGGAGTAAGACCAGCTACATCTGAAAGCTGTGCATCGAAAGCCTGTACATCTGAGCCTATGGCTAGACCAAGATTTGTCCTCGCTTGGGAGGCACTTGTTCCACCTGTACCCCCGTCTCCGACTGCTAAAGTTCCTGTAATAGAACTAGCATCTAGCTTTACAGCAATTTCAGAAGATTCAATAACAAGTCCACCATTAGCTTTTAGATCAACAGATAAAGTATTACCAGATTTATCTAGACCATCTCCTGCTGTTACCTGGCCAGCACCAGAAAACTGAGCGATTGTAAGGTTATTCGTTCCAACAACAGCAGATCCCTTATCAGAAGTACAAACAAAACCGTTATCTGCGTTTACTGTTCCTTTTTCTACAAAGGTAAAGAATCCTGCTGCATCTGCTCCTGCTGCTAGATCATCTGCTCTAGCTGGACTAGACCCGACTACGTAAATACCGTTCTCCGAAGCTGTAGACTGGTTTTTGACCAATACTCGATCATTAGTTGCAAGAGTCACACCATCCAGTGTGTCGCCATTGTTTAAAGCTGTTGATATTGTGATATTTGCTGTAGTAGCTGCTGCACAACTGTCTTTTACATCTAAACCTTGTGCAGTTGCCTCAACAAATGACTTGGTCGCTGCATCTTGAGCATTTACAGGGTCAGCAAGGTTTGTAATTGTCTGACTATTTAATGAAACTGAACCAGTTGGTGCAGCCATTTGATCTAATCTACTTGTTCTTACTTGTGTATCGAAATCTGAGACCTTGGAAGCAGTCAGCGAAGGCACGTCTGCTGCTACCATTGCCCTAAATGTTGCAGCACCATTACTACCATTTGGTGCAGCTAAAAATGTATTTTGTGTTCTACTCGTAAATAAATCAGCATAACTACCAGATCCACCGATAGCTTCGATAGTTGTTGCAGAACCTCCTGCTCCACCCGTTCCAATACCGATAAAGAGTTTCTTGCTGCCTTCTGCAAAAGCTAACTCAGCATTTGCAAGACTTGTTGGTGCTGAAGATCCTGTGGATCTTTTTATGCGTACTGTGTTAGCCATTGTTAAAAGTTGCCCCCATCGACAAGTGTAAGTTTGGTAGTAGTGTTATCTGCTTTTATGGTATCAGATGCAGCGTGATAGTACAGCACTGCATCGTCTACCTTTCCAGATATGTCAAAAGTGACACCAGCGTTAGCAGCAGGACCCTGGGGTCCAGCCGTGGTGATTTCAACTGTTACAACATCAGAAACTTGGCTGACTTGAACTCTATTAGGGCTGCTCATGCTGTGTAACCTTCACTTACAAATAGTTTACCCTCTAAATAATAATTTTTGCCACCACTAGGTTCTGTTAATAATACGTCATAAAACAAAAGATCTGGGGTGAAATTTGCTGTATCAGTATCAGCTAAATTAATATCGACTATGCCACCTGATCTATTAGTGTATGTAACTGCCCAATCTGCATATTTTGTGGTTCGTGATTCATCGTAAACCTGTGCAGCCACAGTATATCCACTCAAATCTATAGCCGATCCAGTAGAATCTTTGAATGTCAACTTTAGAGGAAAATCGGCTCTACGTTGGACAGTAAAATTCTTTTTACCTGGAATAATTGCCATTAGCTATATGGAGATGTGCCTAGTATATCAGTTTTCCATTGTGCCTTAAGTGCGTCAGCATCATTAGCAGCAGCAATACCAGAATCAGCAGGAGCATCTCTTAATGCTTGTTTTTTAACAACAATATCTGTAGTAGAAGCACCTGTTTCTAGTGCTTTTTGAAATTCAACATCAAGTTCTGCAAGTTTTGGTTCTCTTGCTGCTCTGATGTTTGTTTTGTGAATCTCTCTGGCTTTCGCCATGTCAACACCAAATCCCATGTTTTACTCCGTGTAAGTCCAAGCGTTTCTGAAACTCCTATCTGAAGGAATTGCAGATTTATTAACAGTATAAACTGTTTTTCCCGTTGGACAGTCTTTAGCTTTTATTTGATCTAAGGTTAGACTTGTATTATCAGAAGGAACCACAATACAAAGATTTCCGTCATCATCTGTGTAAATAAATCGTGTATCAGAGTTTGCCATAAAGTTTTTCTTTTAGTATATCTTAACTGTTACATATCGCCAAAACCGATTATGTAAGCTCTATTTTGATCTGTCATTCCACCATCTGCTGTAAATTGACACCTTACATTAGTTGTTGTTTGGTTTGTGGACATACCGCCATCAGGCCTGACTCTAGCACCACATCTACCATTAGAAAATACAGTATTAGTCATAAACACAGCATAAACATTGTTATCAAAAGCAGCCCCAAAGTTAACCCTGTAATCGCCTGTACCTACATCTGTAATTGAATCTACGTTGAAATCATCTTCAATAGCTACAGTGCCAGTTCCTTGAAAACTAACCCAAAATCTAGCTCTGCCTCCATATATTTGAGTTGGGGTAGAACTGTCACTTCCACCTGTATTTTGAATTGTGTTGACTTTAAGTGTTGACATTAACTATCTCCGTGAACTACTACACCAACAACTTCATGGTCGGCTGTAACTGTATCTCTGTAACCAGTTACGACTCTAATACTGCCAGTACTCCAGACATATCCCGAAAGAACCCTATATCTTGCAGTTGTGCCCATTAAGTAAGTACAAGTTCCAGTTGCACAATAATTAACATTAGCCAAACTATTATCAAAACTAACGGTGTAATCTCCTGTTCCATTATCAGTAAGTGAACTGACATTAAAAGAATCTCTGATACTTACTGTACCGCTACCTTTAAAATTGATCCACATTTTTGCAAGCTGACCCTTTTCAACACCAGAACTATTTTGAAATACTGGTGGTAAAGAACTCTGGCTTTTAATTGTTCCTACTTGGAGTGTGCTCATGGTTTAGGATTTGCGTCTTTAACTGCTTTTATGTGGGTAGCCCACGTTCCAGTTGTATCAAGTTTACCAGCTACAATATCGTGATACAACATATCAAGTTGATCTCCTATATCAGCATAATAGGTTCCAACTTTTTCGTCTGCTGTACCGCCTACTCTATCAGTTTTATATTTTGTTTTATCTAGCTCTGTTCTTGCTGCATCAATATTTGATTGAACTACTGAAATTTTGTTTCCTGCTGCGTCATAACAACCAACTTCTTCTCCATCGTGAATAATTCTTTTTACAGTTGGGTATGCTATAAAAATTGCTTCTGAATCTTCCCAAGCCATTATGCACTTACCTCCATTAAAGTCATAAAGGAACAACCAGAAGTTGATCCATTTCTAAAGTTAACTGAAATATTAGATGTTGTTCTTATTTGTATTTTATAGGTTGTCGTTGATGTTGTAGAAATACCTGTATCTAAATATAAAGCGTTTGGATATGAGACCATTCTGTTAGCATTTGTTGTTCCATCAACTAAACCTTGTTCAGCAGTACCATTTCCAGTGTTACCAATGTCCAGCATAGTTGAACCTCTAACAAGTCCTAGTACATAACGTGCAATAGAAGAACAAGTCATACGCACACCAAAATGAACAAGTATATGATTAGAAGCCGATACTGGTGTTATATCGCAACTTATTCCTATATCGGTAAAGTTGCTAAGACCACTATATGTTTGATGTGATTTAAAAAGAGCTTGTCTTACTTGTACTATCCCACCTTGAGATCCAGAAGCTAATCCTCCCCTTGGTATTATGCTGTCAACTTTTAATTGGCTCATAGTTTAAACGACTGTCCAGGTTTCACCAGATCCAACGGTGACTGTTACTCCTGATTGTATAGTAATTGGACCAAAGCTGCCAGCATTTTTACCATTTGTGATCGTGTAGTTACTTGTAATAGTCTGATCGTTTTCCCAAAATATTCCCTGACTAGCACCACCAGCTACACCCCAGCTTAGTGTTCCCGATCCATCGGACACTAGAGCGTACCCTGCAACTGGTGTATCTGTAGCTGGTAGAGTCAAAGTAAAACTACTAGATATAGTGCCTGGTGCAGAAAAACCTATATAGTGTGAGCTATCTGAATCAGCAAATCTAAGATTATTTTGTAGCTGTAAAGTAATACCATCTGCATCAAAAAACATCTGTTCAGTACCAGCAGTACTGAGACCTATCTTATTTGCAGATTTTCTAAATAAACCTGTATCTGGATCTGTGTCGAAACTTAGTGCAGGAGTGGAAGCACTATTGGAGTCGTCAATTTTTAAAACTCCTGTCATTGTGCCACCTGATCTAGGCAGCAGACCTAAGTTAGCACTATCTATATTTCCTATTTCAGTAAAAGCATTGTTACTAGAATTTCTTATTTTTAAAATATTTGAAGTGGTATTTAAAAAAGGCATACCAGCTACACACTGGCTTGTAGCTAAGTCGCTAGATTTAGAATTACTTGACTGGATCGCAGCAAAAACATTATTGAGGTCAATTCTTACGTTGGCTCCAGAAGCATTTTCGATTGTGTAATTTGTAACGTCAGCCACAGTTAAATACTATTTTCCTCCATGTTACCCTCCTTTGCCGAAACCAACAGCACTGTAGGTAAAGTTCCTATCAATACTAGCATTACTTGAGTTCTTGAAGTGAACTGTAAAGCCAGTTCCAGATATACTGCTAAGTTCAAAATAATCTCCTGTTGCCATGTTTTGTGGAGAAATATTAACAGATGGTAAGAAGTTATTTAGATTACCTAGTCCAGACGTTCCAACAAAAAATGGTGCGGTAAATGTAACTGCTTTGGCTCCTGCTCCTGATGCAATAACAGCAGATTGTTCTGTTCTTGATGGCATAGTTGCTGAATATCCTGCCTGTTGAAGATTCATATTCTGTGCAACGTCATTTGTATTGAGAGTAATTCTGAATTGAAATCCTCTGCCTTTAAATGTTCCGTTAGCAAAGTCATTGAAATCTGAATAAGAACTCATATCTGTAGAAGTTCGTACAGCTATTTTTGCGTTTGCATCATTAGCAGTTGCTCCATCAAAATCTGTCCATGTATCTATCAACTCAGTTCTGTTGTCAAATAAGTCACTTGTATAAAAACCTTCTCCACTAAAATGTCTTTTTAAGACAAGTGAGAATGTGCCTCCAAGATCAAGAGTATCTACAAAGTCATACGTTCCAGTGGCATTTGCACTTGGATCGGTAAGGACTAGGCCACCTTTGGAACCGTCATACTGTACGTTAGATTTGGTTCCGTTGAAAGGTGTTCCATCTGTATCTTCTCTATCAGTTTTTACAGTTATAGAGTCAAGAATATCAACAAGAGATAGAGATACTTTTGTTTCTATTGGACTGAACCTACCTCCATCATCTTGGAATTTTAAGAGATATGTGCCAGGTAGAGCAGGAGCTATAACATCAGTTGAGTTACCAGCTACAGCTTCAATAACGTCTTGTGAGCCTTGAAAATTTGCAGAAGCTAGTGCAAGATTTGAATGTCTGACATAAACTCGACCACCGTGTAAAACATCTATTGCAAGTGCTTGATTGAAACTAAGTCTGACAAACTGCTCATTTATTGGTTCTATTGTTAAATTAGTGACGTTCTCTGGTAACGCTGTTTTACCTTGTGCTACAAAAGTTGTACTTGTAAATTGAGCAGATAATTCTAGACTTGCATTATAAGAAAATACTTGGATTTCATACTTACCTTTAACTGTGTCTAAAATTTCAAAATCACTACTAAATACGACTTGAGAAACATAGTTACCATTTTCTATTTTGTAATTAACAAGATATTGAGTAACTCCTTGTACTGGCTGCCAATCAATAATTAATTTACTTCTTGCAATGCTGTTTATTACAACTGTTTTTTCTGTAACTGTTAGAGCACTTGGAGGAGATGCTGGTGCGTTCAGTAGAGATATTGTTCTTGTAGGAAGTGCAACATTATTCTCGATAAAATTATACTTTCCTTCGACATACGATAAAGCTGTAATTACATAATTAATATCATCTTGTTCTTCAACTTGAATAACTCTGAATAACTGAGTTTGTAGTGTAGTACTGGATATGAGATAGGGAGAGTTTGGCAAGGGTGCTGATGAAAAGGCAGAAGCAGTCGTTCCATCTGGTTTTGTAACACTGTTAACACTAATATTTGGACTTGCCATATTAGAAATAACACCTACTTCAACTGTTCCATCGCCTAAGATAACGCTGATAGTTGGGTTATCGTTTGGATCTGGTAAGGTTGTTTGTGCAGCAGCATCAATAATTATTTCGGTGGTTGTTGCAGATATAACTCGACCACCTCTTCTAGCTCCTGCTCGTACTGGATCGTTTATTTCAATAACAGAACCAGGTCTGACAACAACTCCTGCATCTATTGAAGTAGTAAAAGTGCAGGTTTCACTTTCATTTTGTTCAGCGAAAAGCACTGCACGGCCCAGTCTTGCAGCTTGGTTACGAGAAGTACAGGCAAATGCTTTTATTTGTTTTACTATCGTTCCAAATTTAGATATTGCTGTTGCATCCTCTACTACTTCAAAATCTACTTCTCTAGAGTCCATATTGAAGTAACTGACAGAAACAACAGAATGACGTTGTTTTAAACTGCTACCTTGATAAGTAAATCCTTTTTCTCCTACATTGGCTAAGTTAAAAAGATAACTAGCTGTAGTCGGTTTATCCTGAGAAATAGTTATAGATCCAGCAGACCATATTGGCATACATCTCATAACACCCGCTAGGTCATTTATTGCTGCAAATGCTTCTTTAGGACTTTGAATATTTACGTTACAACTAAATCTTGCTTCACTTGTATTTGATCCCGTACCATCATCTACTAACTCATTTGCATATTTACTGGCAGCTACGAAACTAAATAAATCTAAACTACTGTCTGTTACATGATTTCCCAGCCCGTACCTTGTGTTTGTGAGAAGGTCGAGTAGCACCATACTTGGGCAGTTACAATAAGTTGCTGGACCCATAACTCCGTTAAAAACGTAGCCAGTTGGATACCTTATTCTTCCAGTTTGAATATCAACGTCTGGAGTTCCAGTTCCAGATGCTCCTGCTCCTGGGATTCTTACTTTTACACCTCTAATGCGGTACTTTCTTGTAGGAATACGATTAAATTGTTTACTATCTAGACGGAGAGCAACATAAGCACTGTTGGGGTAAGAAGAATTGTTATCTATAACTTCTTGAAGGCTGGTAAATTCAAACGCATTTATTCTTTGTTCACTTGTGCTGTCTGCTGTTACACGAATTGCTCGTACATCTACAGTTGTATAACCGCTTGTTAACTCTATTCTGTGATCTCTAGCGTAGGCATCAGCAGTTCTACCACTAACTGAAGCAACTACTTTGTCTACAAAACCACCAGAATCATGCTGTACCTGTATTTTGTACTCAACAGTGTCTCCTCTAACATCTCCATCATCTTCTAAAACTTGTATTTGAGGCCAAGTTAGAGTAACTATAACTGCATCTACATCGGTGTTTGTTATTTGTCTGGTAACAGGAGCAGACGTAGTTACAGTAACCCCAACACCAGTAGGTGATCTGCTTTCAGCAGGAATACCACTCATTGCAGTCTGGTTTGACGTTCCAAACTTAGATTTAAAAGTTACGTCTTGGAAGTTGAAATCGGTGTCAGCAGGACTTGTATTGGAAGCGTTTGCATTAAGTATTGGGGTATCGTCAAGGAAAACATCTTTTAAACTTGCGTTGTCATAAGCTGTTGATCCTTTTGTAAGTTCTGCTTTAGATGCACTAGCAAATCCTTCTATCTCTCCTTCAGAAATTAAATCTTGGACAGTAGCAAAACTTCTACTATGTAGAGTGTCAGGAGCACGATAAGGAGGTGGGGGTGGTTTTGGTGGACCTCCTGCTCCTCTAATAATCTTAGTTTCTTCTGTCATGCTTGTACCTGGTTTACGTCAATGGCTGCGGAGACAACCACCGAGCCAGTTATGATTTCTCCATATACTATTGGTACAGGTGTACCAGCCCTTGATGTATTTTGCACTCCACTAAAGTTAAAAGATAATTGTGGATCTTCTTCTGAATTAAAATTTTGTGGTTCTGGTAGAGGAAATAACATATCGCTTACTCCAGATAGTACTAAAGCTCCTCCTATTGCTATTGTTGCTTTTGTAAGTAAACCTGCTGAGGCAAAGCCTGGTGCAAAGGGTACAACAGCAGGATTAAAGAAACTTGCAAAAGTTATTCCACCACTTGCCATTCCTATTCCAATCAATGCAGCACCTAATACAATTTTACCGAAGTTGCCTCCAGCACCACTGATTACAGGTATAAAGTGAATATCCTCTTTACCGATTGGATAGCCTATTTCATCTTTATCAATCGCATAATTACCAACTTTTACCTGATAATATTTTGGACTCATATAAGACTCAATACCTGGAAAATTGTGTATTAGAAAACTTATAGCTTTTCCCACTGTATCTACCTGTACCTCGAACTCTTCATGTCCGACAAACTTAGCTAGTTCTCCATACAGTTTTACTTTACGAAGCATAGCGATACCTCTTTCCCGTACATTTTAACAGCCATTCAGAGTAAGGCTCTCTACAAGATAGTCTATCGGTTAAATGATGGATAACATCTCCTTCAAAAAATAATGCTACATGATTTAAAGTTGGACACAAAATACTCATAAGTAATACATCCCCATCTTGTAATTTCTCTTCTGGTCTAAGTTCTCTAAAATTTGTTCTCCAAGCACAGGCTTCAAACAAAGGTTTTTTATTAAATTCTTCTAATGTTGTAGGTCTATCCCAATCTTTAAGTTCAATATTCTTTTCTTCTTTGTACCAATCTCTTACTAAACTCCAGCAGTCTGTTATACCCCACACCCATTGACGACCCAATAATGGTGGTTTATATCCGCATGGTTCTAAATAAGCCCATTGTTCTGTCTTTGGATTTACAATGTACCAAGGCAGCTTACTATCTTCACAGCCAATTTTGTCTGCCTGACTCGGAGCAGGAGGTGTTATTGGGTGGCTGTGGATTACACCTACTATCTCTCCTGCATTGTCCGCTTTTACATAATCTTCTGGGTCGATAATAAAACACTGATGTTCTGTCATTGAAAGATTACGGCAAGGGTAATATCTTTCCTTACCTTTTATATTTAAAAGTAGACCACAAGATTCTTTGGGATCTTCTCGTTGTGCATGAAGTAGTGCTTTATATTTCCAAGTCATTGAACAAACGTACCAATAGAGGGGAAGTCTTTTCTAGTGCATTGACGCTTTGGTATTCTAACTCCTGCTAAATCTGTAGGAGCAGCAAGTTCAAACTCTACAACTTCTCTAGTTTCTAGGGATTTACGATCTATTGAATATTTTTCTTGAGGAAACTCTGCATTTGGATCGGGAGTTCCAAAAGGGTTTGTATTTCCTGGAAAATTTACAGCATCAATAAATTTAGCTAGTGTTCTTATCCGTGTAACTGTAGCTCCCGTTAAATCATTACCTGTTGTTATCTCATTTACAGACAAAAGTATTGATGAAATTAATCCTTTAGCATTACTGATAATTATTCTGGGTCTTGGTAATTGTCCTTTTTGAAAAGCAAAACCTGATGCTTCTATTGGGTATCTAAGATAGTCATTACCATCCCATACTATTTTGCCGTTAGCGTTTAGGTTACTTCCAGCATGAAATCTGTAAATAGTATTCGCACCATGTAGTGCAGTAGATAGCTGAAGAGTAAATAGTTCAATAATCGCTGATGGATTTATGGATTGTAAATCGCTAAATACTTTTGAATTTACTGACATTATGCTGGTTCAAATACTTGTCTAAAAGTTGCTTGAATAGTGGCTCTATTTTTAAATGGTATTGATTTATTCCATGATTCACATACAAACTTGAACTTAGTGGAATCTTCACCAGGTAAGTAGTCAACAGGTAAATCAAAGCTATCACTGTCATTTGCACGGGCATCAAGGAAGGCTTCTATAACGTCTGCTTCTGCTTCTGATACGTCATAAGTAAAGTTAAAAATCTTTGGATTCTGATGTTGTGCGAGGCCAAATAATAATCTGTGTTCGTAGCCATCAGCAAATCGAACAGTGCGAGTTTTTGGTGCGGATTTCTTTTGTTGGCCGTAAGTAGGTTTTATTGAGGGAAACGTAGCCATTATGCAAGTAATCCTCCTGGTCTTTTCTGCTGTATTAATTCAGATTGTACCGCAGCCGAAATAAGACGACCAAGTTCTCTACCTTCTTCTTCATTTCCTTCAACTGAAGAACCAGAAGCATCTACATTTACGACTATATTAGTTGTTCCACCAAGATCACTATTTGGAGTTATTCTGCCTCCCGTATTTGGTGTAAACATTTCTGGGCCACGTTCTCCAACCATATAACTCTTACCAGTGCTAACAGGACCACCATTAGCTCTGAAGAATCTAGAACCTGGGAATATAGAACCAAGAAGAGAATTTACACCAAAGCTAATTAGTTGTCTGGATATTTCACCAAATACACTACGAGCCACATCTCCTAAAGTCTTTGTTCCTTGGATCGCACCATCAATAGCACTTACTATTCCGTTTTCTATAGCTGATCCAATACCTTCATATAGTGATTTAAGTTTCATTTCTTGCTTTGTTAGTTGATCGTTTATTCTTGTTCTTGCAGCATCAATGTTCGCTATTGCTTTTTTGACTAACAGTATTTCTTCCTCAACACTCTTAGCAGCTCTAAGCTCTTCACCTAACTGATTTTGTATTCTTACTTTTTCTAGTTCAAACTGTAATCTTCTGGCTGTTTCTTCATCTCCGAAGTTTATAGCTCTAGTTATGTTTGACTGTATCTGTGACTCTTGTGTTATCAAATTAATTCTTCTTTGTAGCTTTTCATTTCTTGATTGTTCTTTTTCGTCAATTCCAGCTAATTGAGTGTCAATCTTAAATAAGTCTATTGCTAATTTTTCATCAAATTTAGCTTCTATATCTGCTCTAAGACCTTTATTTCTTACTCCTTTTAACTCGTCTCGCCTTGCAGCATTGTTTTGAACATCTATAATTCTTTTTTGTAAAAGTAAATTCTTTCTCTGCCCTGCAAATGTTTGAGCTTCTTGTCCAAATACTTTCTGTTGCTCAATACTTAATGTTGTACGAAGAACATCTGCTGCTAAATCAACCTCTCTTCTCAACTTTGCTACCCTACCTATTGATTCCTGTATTCGTTTATTAAATCTCTCAAAGAAATTATCAACAACAGGTAAGTCTGGTATCAAACCTCTTAGAGTGGATATTCCTCTATTAAAGGTTTTAAATATCTCAGCAACTAGGAAGGATATAGTTCCTATTCCTGTTAGTAGCGGTCCACCAACAATGGATAAGGTTGTGCCAGCACTGTTAACAAGTTCGCTGAATCCTGCATTTAGAAGCTGTACCTGTCTGTTCACGTCTCTGGTTACGTCAGCAGACGCACCTGTTCTCTTCTCTACTTCCCTAGCTAATATTGCTCTTGCCTCATCCTGTCTGCCTAGTTCTTTTAATAAATCAACTTGTGCTCTTAGTTCTCCGCTAATTATGATGCTTTGTTCTTCTAGTTTCTCAAAACTTATCTGATCTATTGCATCGCCTAGAGCATTTGCTCTTCTTACAAGTTGCTCAAGTTGAGTACCTATCGCACTACCAAATATCTGTGCACCGAACTCTTCCCCTGGCTTTGCTCCAAGACTACCGAGAACACTACCAGCAACAGATCCAACACCTCCACCAAAAAGTAAAGGGAAACCTGCACCGAGTAATCTACCTTGTCTCTGTTTTGCTCTCTGTCTATCTGATTGTTTTTCTTCCTGCTTTTGCTGTCTTAATCTTCTCTTACGTACATTGAACAGATCCATCTCCATGCGAAGTCTATGCTCTAGTTGATCGTTTATCTTTTGATCTGTTTTTAGTTCTTCTTTCTTTTCTTTTACTTTCTTCTTGGGTTTTGCTATACCAGCAGCAGTATCCGATGCTTTTTGTATATCTGCATTTATCTTCAACTGTTTACCTATGGCCTGACTTATATCTAAGAAGTCTTTTGAGTTAACCTCAGCCAGTTCCAGCATCCTGTTAAGGAGACCCATAGCCTCTCTACCAGCAAGCATAGTTTTTGGAAATGCCTCTATTTCTTTCAGTCTGGCTTTTACGTTTGCACCAGTAGCACCTGGATTCAACGCTTTTTTATCACCACTTGCCATTGCAAAAGCAACAGCTTCCATTCGTATCTTTTTAAAGTTACCTGCAAGTAAAGCAGTTGCCTTATTTTGTCTTTCGGCTGCACTATTGGCTGCGTCAAATGCTGCTCTTACCTGAGAAAGTTGATCTCTTACTTTTCCTATTGATCTTCCAAAACCATCGGTTCTAAAAGGGTTAAATAATTTTGCAGCTATTTCATTACCTTTTTCTATCTCTTTTCTTAGCTGCTCCATTCTCTTTTGAGCAGCAGAAGTCTTTACTCTTACAGGTTTTTTACTTAATCTATCTACAGTTTTTTCTAACTGAGCTATCTTTTTTAAAGAGTCTTTTAACTCCTTATCTATCGTTCTTATTCGTATATTTAGATTCTTCTCTGCCATTTCGACCTAAATAAACAATTATATAGACTATTCTACCGTGATTTGGGTATAACGCTCCTTCTTTGTGTTCTATCTTGTGCTTTTTCTTGTTCTTCGTTACGTAACTTGTAAAAGGCAGCCCAACCTACCATTTCTTCAACAGTTAATTTACTGCACAAATCCCGTACAGTCATTTTTAGTTCGTTAGCTAAAGAGTATATAAACTGCCAATCAGGATTAGCTTTTCAATTCGGCCTTAGCCTCATCTACCTCCTTTTCTGCTCCTGCCTGTAACATTTCAAGCTGTATTTCCTGTAAAACGCTGGCTGCTACTTCTCTACGTAAAGAAGCCTTGTCACCATCGGCAAAAATACGTTTTCCTCCTTTATCTAATGCTTTTTCAATCATTAGCTGTAAGGCAAAGTCATTATTATCTTCTGATCCACTCTTTTTCTGTATCATTTCACGTTCAGCTATTGTAAGTGGATGCCAGTAGACAGTAAGCACTACTTCTCCTTCAGAATTGTTGATATCATATTTATAGAGTTGGCTTACTCCAAAATTATTCTTAAGAAGATCAATAGCTCTGGTCATAATTCTGTTACATTGCTACTCTAATATACTACGAATTAGCAGAAAAAGCACAAGATACTATACCTAAAAAGTGTGATCTATCTTCAACCTCAATAGGTACAGGTCCACTTATTTCACCAACTCTAGGCTTACAACTAAAAGTATCTGTGTAATCAGAAGCATTTATGGATGTCAGACCAGATATTACAGATTCTCCTACAGCAGATAGCACAGAAGTACCTTTATTTTTAGGTACATAAATATTACATTGGACCGCACCAGAATAGTATGTGGCAGCAGCTCCGTGTGCCTGTACTGTTGCTTGGTTAAAAGTTATTGATATAGCAACATAGGTTATTGTTTTACCTGACAAAGTTTGTGGGATGTTGTCATAAATAATTTTTACTGTAGGGTCAGAATCATTTACTGAGTCTGTTATAGCTTTTTCAAAAGCTGCTCTTGCGTTTACTAAAGTCATAATTTTGTAAATCTACGGCCTTGTGCTGGGGCTGATCTACCA
>Ga0209348_1000236_pt1 | contig 30748 bp, 40 predicted proteins | sample ETNvirenome_2_30_FD_184065 | JGI IMG/M metagenome (GOLD analysis project Ga0209348, IMG submission 184065) | Marine viral communities from the Pacific Ocean - ETNP_2_30 (SPAdes) (version 2) | ecosystem: Environmental > Aquatic > Marine > Oceanic | place: Pacific Ocean | collected 2013-06-22
GAAGGCTACCAATGATATTGCCTGCTGTCTCAAGAGCTTTACAAATTGCCTCACCTAGAATTTCACAAATCTTAACCATCAGTCTCATGAGGATTTGTAATATTTGCTGTATTATGGCTTCTTTAATCGCCTCAACTATCCGTCTAATTATTTCTGCAAAGTTAATCTTTGGAATGAATAGTTTTGGCAAAGCAATATCACCAACATTTCGACAAAATGGTAGTTCAATATCCTTTAAGAAGTCCATCACACTTGGGGTAAAAAGCGGAGGTCTAGGACAATCTGCTATTGCTAGAATTTTACTAATAATTTCAGCACCGGGAAATTCATTAAGTTTATCTACCAAATCCAATAGTCGCCCAGAGTAATACTCAACCAACGCGAGAATGTATGCTTCCATAATCGCATCGGGAGAAAAAGTCTGCTGTGCTCTTTTTTCAACATTCTTGATTGCATCTGCTGCGGCTGTTTGGTTGCCGGAAATTTCCTGTTCATTATTATAGGTTGTGCCAAGTCTAGGTCTTATTCCAAAGTTGCTACTTTGAGCTTCATACACACCGCTAGAAACAGTTGATCCCTCGTAAGGACCAGCGGTGCGGGAAGCCTTTTCTTGCTCTATTAGCGCAGGATTTTCAAACGGTTTGACAAAATCTATGTTGCGTCCGACAAGCACTGCCGCCGCATCTGAATCTACAGAGTCTCTTTGTTGGTCTTGCGCTGCTGTCTGGCGCGTAGATTCTCGCTGCTTTGATTCTGCCAGCTTTCGCTTAACCAATTCATCAAGTTCTGCCTGTTCTTCTGGTGGTAACCCTACAAATAGGACACCAAAATTTTCAATACCCATTGCCTTCAGGGCACTGGTTAGGGCTATTCTCAGTGCATCTTCTAATTCTAAGCCGCCCCATAAACACCCAAGTGCATCAAGCAAAAAATCAAGTAGCCCACAAAGCTTCATTCTATCAAAAGAAGAATCCCACATGCTGCGGGCAGTAAAAGACCCACCTAGAGGTGCGCCAGCTATAAGGACATCTGCACACATTTGAACAAAAACATTTGGATTAGTTTGTAATTTTTCATACGCTTGTTGCTTAGCCATAGCCTTAACGGCACCCATGCTACCTTTACTAAAGATTGATTCTTTCTCTTTCTTTTTGTTTCCGAATAATGACAATTTTTCAACGGGACGATAAATTTCCCCAAATTGCTCTCTTAATCTTTGTTCGTCCTCTTTGGGTCTACAGATGTTTTTGTGAAATTGATATGCAAGAATATCACCTATGCCCAAAACTTCATCGAGCAGATCCTGACCAAGACCTTGGACACCCTCTCTAATCTTATCAGCAACACAGCTTGATTTACCATCTAGAAGCTCTTCTGCGTCTAAGAATGCAACAGTAGGAAAAGTATAATCTTGTATGAAATCAACAAACTTCTTTGGATTTCTTGCAGTAAGATCTCTCTCCATTTCAGCTAGCTGGGCAAAGTAAGCCATAGCAGTTGGGTCTTTAAATACATCAATTCTATTAAGGGCTGAAATTCTATTGCCTTTAAAAACAGTTGGCTTTTCTCTACACCCAACTGAAAAAACAGCCAGTTTTTTAATCTTAAATTCTTTGCTAAATCCAATTTTTAATTTTATGACCCTGTCTTTGCCGAAGCCAAATGTTCCAGCGCCTGCAATATTAAAACCTCTTCGATTTAAAAATTTATCTAATTGAATAAATACAGTTGCCATCTCACTGCTTCTGCCAAATCCAGTGTCCCCGTACTTATCTATGTTGAAGACTGCGCGACTCTCGTCAAATACTAGACTGGTCCCCTGCATAACTGATTCAACTTTAGTATATCTGGAATACAGATTTAGACCTTTTCTGACTCTTGTAAACAGTATTGGAAGCTCAGAAGCTAAATAAGTAACTTCAATTGGCTCTCTATCATCTTCGTCTTCTGCATCAGAACCTGCATCTTCTAAATTCTGAATTACTTCAAATGGAACAGAATATAGAAGGGAGAGCGTAGAAAGGGCGCGTGCTTCAAGCTCAAAGTCTTTTTCGGGATCATATGTTATACCCTTACGAAGCGCCTCTATATTTTCAAAATTATTTTCTTTTTGGTATTCATCTAGAAATAATTCTATAGCTTCTTCTTTATATGTTTCAAACCTGTCAACAATACCTTCATTCCCCCCAGTATCATTATGGGGAGTCTTAACGCCCACTTGATACAAGCATAACTTTTCATTAAAAAAAGGTGTGTTTAAGCTTGTTTTCCAATTTTGTACGATTGCTTTTGGATTGGGGACGCAATCAAGACATACTTTTTCAACTGGTCCCGGTAAATCTACTTCGCAATCATCAATAAGAAAATCGCCATTTTTGTCCTGATAGCGCAGGAAAGGTGATTGATTTGCCATTTTTATGCTCTCAAATAATTAGGTTGCTTTGACATTTCTGCTTTCAATGTAGCGGAAGCCAAATGGCTGCAAATAGTTGATATCAAATAGAGTAGCATCCAAATTAGCACGCCAAAGATCAATACTTGTAGTGACTTCTTTTGTACTATATAATGCTAAGGCGGCAGAAATTAATGGTCCCGCAATTGGAGGCGGCAGAGAAGCTGCAGCACCAATGGTTATGTTTAATAACTTTTGATTTAATTTTGTTTTTCTCACAACACCGATAACATCCTGCAGAAGAAACATCAAATCTTGAAATGCTTTGACAAGATTGTTACCCATACCAACACCTTGTAATGGATCATACATTTCATCTTCACCAAAGAAAGCTCCTAGTGTACCTGCAGCCGGTCGGGGCTCTGTGTTGTTGCCAGCAATTAATTCAATCGGAGGAGCAGGTAGCATTTTACCGCCGGTAGAATTTTTTTCGTTTGTTCCCTGCATGCGACCCGTAACAATTTTCACACCTTCGCGACCTATGATTCTTACACCATCAGCCTTGATGCCAATGCCAGATCTTCCTTCCATAAAGCCTGATTTTCCGGGGTCAACACCAAAGTTAGCATCAATATCTGTTAATTGTGAGATATAGATTCTAGCAGCGTCAGCCTGAAAACTATTATCTGAAGTAGTGCCATCATCTGGCTTGCCTGCCGACTGTCGCCCCACTACAAGATCGATCCTATTTGCACCCATGGCTCCTTTTCCACCATAGCCGCTAGCTGCCCCTGTAGGTTTATCAGCACCAAAAGTTATAAAAGCGCCATTGTGTTGGATTACCTTTTCATTAGGGCTTTTATTATAATTTATTTCAATATCGAGCTTTTTTGTATTATATAAACCACTCAGTAGGGGTGGCTTGGGATTTTCAACCTCACTTCTTTCTTGCCTAACAAGCTCATCCAAAATGTCTTTTGCTTGCTGTTTTCTTAAACCGGAAAAACGTGATGGGTCGATTATGCTTTTCTTTTCTGATCTTGACATTTAATAATTCCTTTAATCAAGGCGACGGAGGCTTGCCCGCTCCTGCTGATGTTGGGGCTGAGCCACCCGGCGCAGGTCCGTGGGCTGTCGCTGTAGTGCTGGGCGTCGCAGTTGAGCCCACAGCCGCCGTGCCCAATTCCTTAACTCTCTCTGCCGCAGCGGCAGCATGGGCTGAAGAGCCAATATACCACGATGGATTCAACACTTGACCCGAGCTATCTCTGCCGCGCCCCGGCGCAGTTTTGTGTATCTCAAAATGCAAGTGAGCGCCTGTTGAGTTACCAGTGTTACCAGTTCGTCCTATCAAAGTTCCCTTGCTTACCACTGTGCCATCAGCAACTGCGATGCCATAAAGAGCATCGGTGATAGCGCCAGAAGAACTTGACAATGGTGGGTGAAGGTGCATATAGCCGGTATAAAATGTTTCAGTAGAGTCTACTAAAATCATATAATTTCCTGAGTATGGTCCCTCTGGATTACCGGGGGGCTGCCTTCCACAATCTTTTTTGAATTTTGCTATGAATTTTCCAGTAGTTGGGTCTTTTTCAAGATTATTCCACTGATCAACACACTTAGAAACTTTTATATAAACTGTACCAGCGTGTGGTGCGTAAATCGGTGTTCCCTCGCTTGCTCCGGGGTCGATGCCTTGGTGTTTATGCCCACCGCGATCTTGATAAAAGTTACCTGCGCGTGGCGCATCGCCTTTAGTTAGTGGATCTGCGATAGGAGGGATACTTGGATCGAAGTGTTTCTCATAACTCAAACCATGCATCCCCAAAGACATTACCGCGCCGAGTTTTATACCAGCAGTAAAAGCTCCGGCTAAGTCAATACTACAATCTGCCGGGGCTCCAGCGGAACCTGCATTATCTGAGGTTTTTGATATTCCAAGATATTCGGAAGCGGTATCAGTTCTAAATGAAAACTCATTGGCTTCTAATCTTATTCTGACAACATCCCCCTCTTCTGGTCCCTCCCCGGCAGTACAAAAAACTTTAGTATGATTTTGGATTAGATTAAATACTTTAGTTTTTTCTTCATCAGTGGTAGGTGTTGATAGCGTACAAGGGTCTTGCAAAAATCTGTGTGGCGACAAATCTCCAATTATTCTAACAATAAAATATTCTTGACTTGTATCTGCATATGGCTGCGGGCTTACAAGAACCCTTGCTTCAAAGACATCTCCTGTATATGCATCAAATTGAAAGGCTCCTCTAATTGTATTATTGAAAAGCTCTGTAGCGCCATCCACAAAATTAAAATCATTAAAATTAAAATAATTTTTTCTTCTTGCCATCAGGTTTCTCCCTGAATCATATCAAAAAGACTAGCCTTATCCTCTTCTGACAGACCAACCTCTTTGGTTCTCTCCTTCTGTTTAAGGCCAAGAACCTTTACCAATTGCTCATTTGAGCGCTGCATAGTCTCAATATGTTTTGCAGCAACAGGAGATAAGGCACGGTTATTCTCAGCGTTTTGGGCAATTTGATTGGCAAGCTCGTTCAAAAATTCACGAGCAACCTTTCGGTCGTTACGAATATTCTCAATAGCCTCGTCCATCAAATCGTCAAATTCATCGCTCATATTTTGCCGTCTTCCCAATCAGTCTTAAAGTCTCTGTAGTGTTCTCTGAATTTGTTCAAAGAGTTTACAACCTGCTTTGTATTGAGACCCGTGATCTCTCGCAGGTAAAGATAAATAGCTTTTTTATTAAAAATTTCTATATCGTCCTTGCTCTCAAACAGAACGATGATTGCCTTATATACGCGCTCGTCATTATCGCGCATATCATTGAATTCCCAAGTCTTCATATCTTCATAGAAAGACTTCCAAAACTCTCTTTGTAATTGTTCTGATACCCAAGTTTCTTCTGTTGCTAAATATTCTTGTTCATACTTTTTGGGCGCGGCATCATAGTCCACCTCTCTTTGGTTCTTGCGTTTTTGCTTCTTAACCTTATGTATAAACCAATTTTTTGTAATGACAGAGAAGTAAGAGAACGCTTTGTGACCCTTCTCTGGTTGGAATTTGTCAAGAATTGTCATTAACCAAACTTTACACTCTTCCCTTAAAATATCTATGTTGGGCAAAGTTGTAAACTTATAGGTAAAAACTATCTTATCCACCATTTCGCTAAACGCTGGCTGAAGCATAGTTACATAAATTTCAGTCTTTTTCCTATTACAGTCTGTAGAACAATACTCAATGATTGCGTTCTCATGATCTTTCGTAAAATAATGATTAGACTTCTTCGATCTGCTGCGTCTCGGCATCGGCATCCCCTTCCTCTGGTATGTATATAAAATCAAACTCGTACATGTATTCTCGGAATGAACGAGCGTGATCCATTAGAGCCTGCAAGGTTTGATCACCGTAGAACATCTCCAGTTCATAAACTGATTTAACATGATTAGCAAAGCTTGCAGCCGCTGCGCGCATGTCACCAATTTCATCTGAAATCATGACAAGTTTTTGAGCCACATTGCGAGAATATACAAACAGCAATACGTTAATGCCAAGAGACAACAACAAGATAAGTGACAATATCATTTCTAGTCTACTCATAAAATCCATTACTTGCTTCCTCTTTCATATCAGCCAAAAGCTCCCGATTGGCTTCAATGTAATCATTTGTAAGCGTGCCAGTGGTGTTAGAATCGCTTTGTTTTTTATTTAGCACCACAGGTTTGCCCACCATTTTTATCACTTTCTCATGACCACAGAGGTCGCATGACTCTTTCTTGTCTGAGATGGAATGAAAAGCCACAAACTCTTGCTCGCAGCTTTCACATTTGTAGCGATAACGAGGCAACTATTCGCCCACCACTGCCGTTAAATCTTGTTCAGTGATTGGCTTATTGTTGCTAACACGCACGGTGGGAGGATTAGTTACCACGAGACCCTCTTCTCCATTCGCCAACTCAAAACCCTTTAATATTGGCACAATGTCAATTTCATTTAGCAATGACTCCTGAAGTGCCATCATAACAGCGCCAAGTGCCTGATTTGATAGTTTAAATGTTCCGTTACTCATTTTTTCTCCTTTTTAAAACATCTCTGCAAACCATCGTCTATTGTGACAGACGGTTTCCACCCAATAGATAATAACCCAGAAATTTGCGAATGTGAATGTTTTATATCACCTTTTCTCGCCGGGCAATTATTCCATTGTACTTTATGGTTTGAATTTATTACATCTCTTATTTGATTCAAAGAGCAAGATGTTCCACTTGCTACATCAAATACTTTTCCAGCAAAGTCTTTCTTATAATTCATGCAGAAGATGTTTGCTGATACCACATCGTCAACGTGAACAAAGTCTCTTGTTTGTTCTCCATCCCCATCAATTTGGAGGGGGGTGTCTTCTTTTATCATGTGCATCCATGCACTAATCACAGTTGAATAAGGTCCACCATATTTTTGGTCTTCAGAATACACGTTGTAATAACGAAGGCTAATGGTATCAAGACCGTAAAGCTGTGAATATAACTTACATTCTAATTCTGAGACATGCTTATGGAATCCATACGGTGATTGTATACAATCGGCAGCGGCAGAAGATGAGAAAACAACACGCTTGACGTTATGATTCTTTGCCCATTCAAGCAACACAGAAGTTCCGTATGCATTATTTTTGAACGTCTCAGACGGACTCTCCACAGAGTGCTGAACACTGGGAAACGCTGCGAGGTGAAATACAAAATCATATTCTGAATCCGGCAGGTCATCAATTATATTTTTATTATCTTTAAGGTCTATGCCATCAACTATGTTTGAACCATTATTTAATTGCTCAAACAGTTTGCTGCCAATATACCCTTTATGACCGGTTATTAATATTTTCATTTTGTATTTTTTCTATACACTCTCCTGAAAGCCAGATGAAGTCTTTAAATTTATTTCTATAAACTTTGAATGTATTTCCATATGCACTATGTTCTATTATTTCCACTAGTATTCCAGAGCCGGCATCTTTTACGATGCCGTCTGAATATTCTTCATACCACTTTACAAGATTGCCTACTGAAAGACTCAAAGCTCTGCTTCCCACCTTTCAATCATCTCATCAAGCATAGTCTCAAAGGTATACTCTGGCTGCCAACCCAGCACCTCTCTAGACTTTGAAGAGTCGCCACGAAGATACTTTAGCTCCTCTGGGCGCATATACTTGGGGTTCTGAACAATGTAGTCTCTATAGTCCATGCCAAGCTTGCTGAATACAATCTGGCAAAGATCTCTAACCGAATGTGTCTCTCCAGTCGCCACAATAAATTCTTCTGGCGTATCATGGTTAATTATCATGTGCATCGCACGCACATAATCTTTTGAGTGACCCCAGTCACGATATGAATCCATATTGCCAAGCTCTAGTTTGCTCTGGAGCCCCTTCTTAATTGCAACAGCACCATTGACCACCTTATTTGTAACAAAGTTAGTCCCACGGCGGGGTGATTCATGATTGAATAGGATACCATTGCAAGCATGAAGTCCATATGCGTGGCGGTAATGCCTAACTAAGTTAAAGCCCATAACCTTGGCGCATCCGTAGGGGCTAACTGGGTTCATTGGTGTTGTCAGCCTCTGCACCCCATCTGAGTCAACAGAGTTTCCAAACATCTCAGAGGAGCTAGCCTGATAAAACTTGGCTTGTGGACATATCGTTCTATATACTTCCAACATATGTAGAACTCCAAGAGCGTTTGTCTGAATAGTGAAAGATGGCATATCAAAGCTAACCCTCACATGACTCATGGCTCCTAAATTATAAATTTCATCCGGCATCACTTCGCTAATAACTCTGACAAGAGAGGGGTAATCTAAGAGATCACCATAGTGTGCATGCACATCTTCCAGACCATCAATTTTATTTAATCTGTAATTTTGGTTTTCTGCCACAGAGTGTCTTCTAACAATTCCATGGACCTCGTAACCTAGTGAGGTTAAGTGTTCTGTAAGATAGCTGCCATCCTGTCCATTAATGCCTGTGATTAGCGCTCTTTTTTTAGTCATTCTTAAAAATCTCCATTTGAGTTAAATCAGGCCAATCTTCAACAGACCATTTTCGTGGAACCGTTGCTTTGGCGTCTGTAAGTTTTTCTAATCCTTTTTGTGCTGTTTCCGGAGTCATGTAATAATGATACCCCATTGTGTTGATGTTTTGCTCTCGCCAAGGGATGTTGGGCAAGCGACCATCATACGACATTTTCTTTAATATTATAGCAGATTGTTCATCATCTGTCAATATCATTCCCCCTCTTCCAAGGCTTAAATGCTTTCTGAACTGGAAACTTAAGCACATAAACGTACCCGGTACATATGAGTTTTCCTTCCACAAAACAGCCGCATCAACGATGTTAGTGCCACCTAAGTAGTAATAATCTTCCCAATCTTCTTCTCTCCAGTCAAAAGAAATATTGAGCTTTTCAGCTAAAAAAGGAACGGATATGTAAGTTCTTTTAGGGACTGTGTAATGTTTTATTTCCTGTTGTCTAAGACATAACTCAAGTCCATGCGTGCAACAATCTATGGCTATGCCATAAGGAGCACCGAAGTATTCAGCAATCTCTTTTTCAAATTTTGTTATAACATCAAAACTCATCAAAGTCCTCTTTCTTTTAAGAAACTTTTTATTCCATAATCCCAGTAAATCTTATCCAGAGATAGAGTTGCTGCTTTATGAAAATTTTCCTCAATGGCTTCTTTCTTACTATTGTAATGGCTTTCTGATATAATGTTTAGCAAAATATTTTCTAATTCTTCCATATTATCAAACATTATGATACCATCGCTATTGTAGTAGTCCAGTACATTTGACGTTTCATTGCCCCAGTATATTGGTATGGAACCACAGCAAAAAGAGTCATTTACTTTTTCACTAGCATAGCCGTACTTTTCGTTCTCCACAACGACATGATACATATAGTCAGAGATACCCTCTGTTTTTATTTCTACAGGGTTATATCCCTTGCCGTACAAGTCAATCAAGCTAGAGAATTGTTTTGCTATAATGTGTCTAGTTCTGTGACCAATCGTTTGATTTCTATTAGAAAAAATAGCAGACACCTTTTTTGTTTTGTCATAGATTTTTCTATCTGATTCAGGTATCCAAATTCTTGGCCAGACTGGATAATATTTAAACTTTTCATCTTTTTGAGATAGCTTTTTATTATGCGTCAATACAAGATCAAATAACTTATGGTTATTTTCAATCCAATTATATAAGCTAGAATTTACAACTGCGGGCTCAACCAAAATAGCCACCTTTAGTCTTGGGTCTTCTGTTCTAGCATTTCCTATTGCATAATCAACGTATGCCACCACATCTGTATTTGGATCTTCTGTGAAGAGCCCACCATAAACATTTGGTCCCAACGTGTTCTGCACAAGGCAAACTTTTGTATTGTTAAACATCTATAAACTCTTTATCTAATTTTTGTCCCTGATATGGTCCAGTTTTATATTCATAAATAACTGTGTCATCTTCTAAGCACAGATAATTATGTCCACCTCGGAATGTTATCGTGCAATCTCCATGATGCAATATCTCTTCCGAAACTAGTGTCTTATCAATGTCGTATAGCATCACCTTTACAGAACCCTTGATAACAACCCAAGACTCTTGTGTCCGATTGGTTTCTTTTATGTGTTCTATGTGTTGATGTGGTCTGAAAGTCCTGCCTTGCTTCAAGCGAAAAGTGGATACTTGCAAGAACTCTTCTTCTGGGCTTATGTCAGTTCTTTTTTCTGTTATATCTTCAAGTCGGTATATTGCATGTAGCAACAGCCCTTCCTCAACTTTTGAAAAAATCTTCTTCATGTCAATCCTCAAATTTGTAATTGAAATATTCTATGTCTTTTTTGAACTTCTCAGAGATCATATTTCTTAATTCATCATCATAAAAGCACTCGTAAGAGGGCATATTATCACTTGTAAACTGCTTAGGATTTAAATCGCTAACATTTACCTTATTTGTAGTTTCCAATGTTTTATTTGGATTTGAAAAATCTCTATGATTTATTTCAAGTATATCACAAATTTGATTCATATCTGAACTAAAGTTCTCCAACTTTACTATGTTATTAAAAGTTATACCATCTAGCTGGCTAGTCTGGCTTTGTATATGCTGCTCCAAAAAATGGTCTGGCGTTTGGCATACATAATTTACCAATTGCCTAAACGTAAAATCTTCACTATTCAAGTCTCTAACTCTTACATCTATTGGCCATGTCTTGTTCTTCCACCAAACAGCAACTTTTTTATTTTTGTAATAACTTACTATTCTTTTCCATGGATTTCTGCATACTATAAATTTGTAGTAATCATTATATTCGTTTTGCATTTGCACAGAATTAACATGAGGGGCTGTGGCTGCGAGTAGCTTATGAGGGTTAACCTCATTAGGATTAATACCCATTGTGCCCAAATACCAACGCTTAACTGCTGTGCATCCAGCCTTTGCATTCCAACAAACTATAAATTTTTTATTTTTATTTATCAAAGGTAAAAGCATTTTACATTCCTAAATTAAAGCGATTGGAACTTCAAAAATTCCCTGACTCATTAACGCCACTGCACGATGTAAGCCATCAATCAATTGCTTATTTCGATTTACAATAATATACTTGTCTTGATGCGGTGGATCTAAATAAGGTACTTCAGTATTTAATATTTTATCAAATTTATCAAACATGAATTGGAGGTCAAGATGTTCCTGATTGATGGCTGCTCTTGCCCACGTAATGTGCTTACATTTCTCCAAATATTCTTTATATGGTTGTACATTACCCATTGCATATTGATAATGCGGTGTTTCTTTTATCAATGTGGGCTTGAGTGATAATATTCTTCGCGACTCAGTGTCCACTCTATCAACAATAGAGTCGGTAACAAAGTTCAGATCTGCTATCATAATCTTGTGGGGTTGGACATTGTAGCCCGGTGGCCACCAACAATCATTACTAAGTTTATTTTTTGTTATAGCTTTCATCTTTTCTCACAAATAACATTTAATGATAAGTGTAGCCCTGTCTCATCCATATGGGGAATGTACGCTCGGGAGTAGTCGTCATAGCCTTCAGGGAGAAAATCTCTCCAATCATATCGCTTGACATCACCGAATCCGCAATCTATTAATACTTTTTCCAAAGACTTGAAATCATATGTTGTGGTTTGATAGATAACTTTTGGTTCTCCTTCTTCTGTAATTTCCCATCTTCCAAACAAAGGACCTAGAATGCCACGAGATTCAAGATTCTTTCCGCTGTTTAAATACACTTGCACCATCTTTTCAAAATCAGCGATAGAGATTCTAAGTTTGCCCCCAACCTTCAATACGCGATTCCATTCCTTAAGGACATCTTTAATTTGGAATCTATCAAAATACACAATGACTCCACAGGAATAGATTTCATCTACGCTGCCATTCTCAAAAATAGACAGATCTTTGATATCAAGTACATGATCAACATGCTCTAGAGGATCTTGGTCTATATTTACAAAACCCGGTAGATGTCGATGACCACATCCTAAATGAAGGCGGGTAGAATCATTCATCTCCTAATCCTCCGATGATGTTTCCATCAATCCTTATTGTATCGCTTTCGTAATCTCTACCGCCACGCAAACCTTCGCTGAAGACAATAAATTCATTTTCATCAATAATTCTTAATGCATGAACTTCAAAAGGCGGTGTGGATACGATATCGCCCTCTAGCATTATAACACATTGTGCTTCTTCTTCGCTACCTAGCTGCTTGTACCAATATTCTAAACTTCCTTTGGTAATTAGCATGTGCTGAGTTGACTCTTCATGGTAATGATTACCTCTGATAGAGCCGGGATTAGACTTGATTATGGCAACGTGCTCTATAGAGCCCTTATAAAAAATGTCAGCTATTGTCCCCCTATCATCTTCATGAAATTCAAGGGGTGCCTTTACATCTTTCCATGCGTTTCTTTTTATCATTTATAACTCCAATTAAAAATCATCAAAAACTAAAAATTTAATTCTAGGATTAATTTCATGTAACTTTTCTTTTAATTTACTAGAAATATTCCAAGATAGTATTATGGCATACACTTCATCATATTCTCTAAATATTTCATCACCACAAATGGGAATTGATGTAAGTGGTGTAAGCTTGCCTTGCTTGTATTCTGACGCATCAGTCACATAATCTATGATTGAATTATCTAAGTTTAAAAATGTCAAGAAAGTATTGCCTTTAGCAGCAGCACCAACCCCTATGACAGAACCACCTAAACTTTTAATATCATAAATTTTTCTTAATAGATTTATCTTTTTATTATTAATTTTTTCTAGTAAAAGTTTGTAGGTGCTGCTATGAAAGATTCCCGCGTCTTTCTCATTGTTTATCATATCATCAACAACTTGGGGTTGTTCAATATCAGCAGGACCACAATAAACCCTCAATGAACCGCCGTGATAGTCAACAACCTGTATGTCAATGATATTCAGTCCTGCTAAATCCAGTGTCTTCTTGACACTCTTAACAGTCATGTAGCTAACATGTTCATGGTAAATTTGGTCTATCTTTTCAGAATCTACAGCCGACTTCCAATATGGAACTTCAAAAACAAAGACACCGTCTTCCTTCAACAAGGCTGATACCGCCTTTGCAAAATCCACTGGGTCTTCGGAGTGGTTAAATACATTGTTAGCGACTATTAAATCAGCTTCACCATACTCACTCAGCACGTCTTTAGATATTTCGCTGTCAAAAATTGCAACCTTTGTTCTAATGTCATTTTTATTTGCTATGTCGGATACATGCTTAGATGCATCAATTCCAAGAACATCAGTATCAAAATTATTTTTAAATTGTTGTAGCAGGTATCCATCATTTGAGCCAACCTCTATTACAAAAGCTTTTTTACTTAAATTTATTTTTCTAGCTACACCAAGACAAAAATTGTTCCAATGGTTTTGTGAAGTTCTTGAATTAGATGATGTATATGAATAATCAAATAATGAATACCTATCACTTGGATTTGTTTTTGAACAAGTTTGAATATTGCCACAATCATGGCAGATTGCACATGATAAATTGTATGTGACTAATTGATTATTTTTCTTGTCAATAGGAACAAATGTGTCTGCAAAGGCATGATTACCAAGATCAACAATGACCTCCAACGACTCAGAACCGCACACAAGACAACTATTTCTCTTCATTTTACATCTCTGTATAGCTTATTATAAATCATTTCGGCAACCATAAAATCAAACTCGGTATCAATATCCATAGATTCTATCTCATCTAATACTTTGAATGTTGGATTTTCGGTCACAATATTTTTATATTCTATCATATCCTTTCTTGAAATTATACAAATACCATACGTGATAGCATAAATATTTGGTAAATCCTGACTATTTGGAGAGTTTGCAATGTTATAATTTAAAGGTTTTCCATCAAGCCACATGTGATGGTTTACTCTACTAACAGTGACTAGGTTTTTTAATTGCTGGTCGTTCTTAAAGGACGACAAGCAGTCAAAATATGTCTCTAAAGATATCAGAGGGCAGGTTACCGGGCTGTACATAATGTAGCTAGCGTCAATGGACTTTCCAATGTTTTCAAAAAACTCTGAATTTGTTGCCTCTGAACTAGCATAATAGTCTTCTCTTCTATGAGTGTTTACTCCAAGACTTTGCGCCAAAGAAAGCATCTTATCACAGTCAGAACTGACAATAATATCATCTAAAAGATTCACTTGCTTAAGTTGTCGAATTTTTAGTTCTAGTAAATTTGTGTCGGAAAACGGTTTAAGATTCTTATTCTTAACTCTTACGGAGCCCTTTCGGACTGGAATAACGGCAGTTACTTTTTTCACTTTAACCTCTCAAGGATAGCATCCCAATTGTTTTTAAACTCAATAGCTTTATCATCAATGTAGAATTTAGCTCGTGGCTTTTCATGAGTTATCTCAGAAACACAGTTGCGAACTCCATGCTTCTCTAGCCACTCATCTACCAATTCGTATCCAGTCATACCGTTTACAAGCGGTCTATCAGGTCTAACCTTGGCAGAAAAAATAATAATGTTCCAGTGTTCAGATAAACTTTTTATAGCCTCTAGCGCACCTTCTATTGGCTCACCGTAGCACGTACCATCGTGCCATCCTTTATCAAATGTGTGGACAACACCATCAAAATCAATTGCTAGATTTGACAACTGATGCTCCATGCCCGGAGGCACTTCTTTATTATGTACTTCCACTTCTGATTCAATTCCTAGCTTTTCAAATCTTCTTTGCTGAGCCTTCTTAGATATACTAGGACATACGAATCCGGCACCATGAATTAATTCATAAGTCATGGTTAAGGATAATATTTCAGATGTATGGTAGTGCTTCGCATGCTGTATTATTTGAACTACCTTTGGGTTGATTCCCTTTTCTTTTGGCTGGGCTGCCCAAAGAGCGCTGGGAATACCAGCTTCGGCTGCCCAATTAAGCGCAGTCGCAAGACAATCTGATGAAGCGCCGCTTGTAGAGCATGATAAACCAATCGCAAGACACTCATTAAAATCTAGGTTTCTAGTTCTAATTTCTAACCAACTTTGTATCCAATCGTTAAAACTGGTATCACCTTGGATGGAGGTTACTATAACGCCGCCTCCGGGGGCATACACATTTTTGTCTGTAAGTCTAGATGCATCTATGGCTGCATGCTCAGCGATGCTCATATTGCCACCATGACCAAAGAAAAAAACGTGCTTTGCTTTATTGTAAAGAGTTTGCAACTCTTTAAACTCACGGGTATTAATAACAGAATTGAATTTAGATTCAATGTTTTCTATATCTAACAAAATATTACTCCTAATTTAAAACTTATATGCAGTTTGATAAACTTTCATATGTACTATTAATTAGAATTTTCTCTATGAAAGAGGCTACCCTGATCCTATCATCTTTTAGGTACATGTTGTACTTAAAATGCCTAAAATCGTTATCTGGGTTATGATGATCGTGTCCATCGTATTCTAACTCTAAAAATTGTTTACTCTTTTTATCTGACCATTGGCAAGAATAATCACTAAAATAAGCGTCTTCAGAATCAATCATTATGTTTCTATAAAAATCAATTCCAACTATGAAAAGTTCCTTTAAGTCCGAAGACAATAAATCTATTATAGCACAGAAACCTGTATTTGGTCTAGAACTCATTTTATGTTTTATTGTCCAGTAAGGTTCACTGGGCATCGTAACGGTTGTAAAGTGCTTTACGTTCTTTAAGAACATAACATTTCTAGCCATTCGTTGTTGAAAGAACCATTCATCTGTGGGATACGAGGACGATAGAAATTTTACTTTTGCTCTGGCGCACTGTAATGCAATTTGTTTCGGAGGGTCATCTAGCGTTGCATATACAACATCAGTTCTGCTGCCAAAGTATTTTTGATGCTCCTCGCTGATCTCCAACATATTATTTAGTCTTACTATAACATCATACGAATCAATTAAACCGCCATCTTCAGCCAGCATTACACTCTTAGAGGGACCAACTACGGCAACTCTCTTACCTGACAGATAATCTTTATATTGTTGTTCTGGGTTCATATTTTTCTTATCTCTTTTTCGTCTTTTTCTACAGTTATAATTTTACGATCATCATTGAAGTTTTCAATCCATGGAAAATGAGCGTCAGTTGGATAACAGTATCTTGGATCTAGTGCGAGGGTTGGCTTGTTAATTGACAAAAAGTGATTCCAATGTGACTCGTCATGCCACACCGCCATCACACCTTTTGACATATCAACATTAATATTATTCTTTATCTCTCTGCAGGCTGCTAAATAATGTTCTGTTCTACCGCCCTGAACACCACCGCAAAAATAAGGGCTATTGATGCTTGAATCCACAAACGCTGTTGATATTTGTCGTCGCTCAAAGGTACCATTGGTTTTTCCAAAGAATCCCGGATGATGAACAGCAACAATGTCAGAAATTATTTCTTCTCCAATTGGTTTCTCTATATAAAGATCTGCGTCAAGATAGAAAAGAAAATCATACTGCAACAATTCTTTTTCAGCTAACAAAAAGTAGTGATATCTAAGCAGTGTATCGCCGGGAAAACCTCTTCTTTTAATATTATACTTTTTGATATTATCTGCAAATTGCTCGTCGCTATCAGTAAACAAAAAGATGTCTACTTGGTGATCAACTAAAAAGTTGCTTTCTATACTTTCAAATAGGCGCTTTGATAAATCAATGTAGCCGCCGGTTGCGACATTTAGTACAGCTATTTTCATTCTACAATCCTCCAATGCTCTGGAATTATGTCGTTATCTTCTAGATGTGAATTTTTAGGACCATACCATTTGCGTGGAGCAATAACTATTTTATTTGGATTTTGATTAAGCCATGCACCCCACCATGAGAACGTAGAGTTTGCAATTATATTATGTTCCATAATTGACATAAAATATAAATCAACAACATCAGTCTCTCCTTCTACAAAGTGGATGTTCTTCATAGATGCAAAATTTTCCTTACACCATTCTATATCGTCACTAAAAAATACAAAGTTGCTATCTTCATCAAAGAAGCTCATCGCTTTGCGATAATAGTCAACAGTTTGGGCATGATGAAATTGACTTAGCGTTGGTGTTAAGTAGTCGCCTCTCCTTACATGCACTCCAATAAGTTTTTGTTTTGCAGTTATATCAGAATATTTTTGCTGTATGTAGCCCAAAACAGAATCAGGTATTTCAAATAATTCTAATATTTCTTCTCTTCTATGGGCAAAATATTTCTCTGATTGAAAATAGCCGTTTAAACATAAATCTTCTTTATATGGTATTTTACTAAACTTCCAGCTTGGATCTTTATATAGATATTTTACAAAACCTTTATCCCCATCAATCGTTAGCTTCCTAAATACATTATCTGTGTATGTTCCAAACCAATCTCTATTTTGCAGGTCTGGAAAAACTGCAACATCTTCGTTGTCTAGCGCCAATGCCACCGTTGCAGCAATTGTAAACATTTGATTACCAAGACCAGCGAGATAGTGTCCATCTATTTTACTAGGACCCATTACGTTACAAGTTAACATTATATTATTTCCTCATATTTTGGCTTGTTTCTAATTTCCATCTCAAGGCTGACCTGATAACTATTATCTGTCTTATGATCATTTAACGGATTATCAAGATTATAAGTATATAAACATTTGTCTATAAATCTTGACTTGTTTTTTGACATTTCTAACATTGGAAACATGAAAGATAAATCCCAAGCCATTCTGTAAAAGTTTCCTTCAGAATCTAATAAATCTTCTTTTTTGATCTTAGACCATAAGTGATATTTAAAAGTTCTAAGATGTGAGCTGCACCATTCGTATTGTCTATAGGCGTTTAAATCTATAACCTGCTGAGGTATTTGTCTAGCGAACTTGCCTCTGCGACCACTAGGAAATTCTGAATAACTACCATATGTAAGCCAACAATCTTGTTCATTGTAAAAGTCATTTAGATAGTTTAAGACATCGTCGGAGCTAAACCAATCATCTCCGTCCAAAGTTACAATGATATCTTCTTGGTTAGGATCTGCCAATTCAATACCTTCATAAATATTTCTTAGAGCTAGTTTTTTCTCAGTGTTTTTAACCAGAATAAAACGCGGGTCTTCACCCACCATCTTTTGGGCGACCTCATAGGAGCTATCAGTAGATATGTCATCAACCAAGACACAGGTAAAGTTATCATATTTCTGTTTCTTAATAGATGCGATATTATATTTTATCCATTTTTGTACGTTGTAAAACGGCACTATTACTATAAATCTATTGCTCATTAAAAATTCCTATTATTTTTTCTACAACTTCTTGTCTTTTTTCTATCATATAATCAATTAAAGCTACGCCTTTTAGTGTGTACCAGTGTTCCTTGCTTGCGCCAATAAGGCTATTTACAACAACTGACATGTTCATCATTCTGGCTTCAACACATACCCTAGACAGAGTTTCAGGAGTTTTTGGTATGAAGACAAATTTTTTGTTCTTACCCAACTTAGATAAAAAAGAATAGTAATCTTTATCACTCACTAGCTCGTAACTTTCATTCTTTCTAATGCAATAATCTATTGCACCCAATGTGTTTTTGTGCCCGATATTTGAATGTAATATTGAAGTTTTATTTTCTTTTTCTACTTGACTTATTTGTCTCATAAATTCTAATGATTTTAGACTCCAGACATTACCGCCTATGCTCATAATGTTATCTAAACATATGTTTTTTTTCATTATGTCCATATGAAAACTTGATTGACACAAAACAGCCGACGCATTCCCATAAAAGCCCTGATTGACTATCTGGTCTTTTGGCGCTTCAAAGTTTTTGTATAGCGCAGGATTTCTAGAGCGTATGTATTTGTGATCATGCTCATAAATTATATAATTGTAATCCTGTAGTGTCTCTTTTAATTGATAGTTAAGATTAATAAAATTAGAAATTATATAAAATGTATCTTTGTCTAGATGGTCGTGAGTAAACATATGGCTTCTAATTCTGCCAACCTCATAGCCTCTTTCAACAAACAATTTATAAACTTCATAATCGTTTAGTTCGCCACCACCTACTATGTCCTCAATAAAAAAATCTGAGACAAATACAACTTTATTCATATTCTTCTAATTCTTCTTCTAGTTCTTTCAGCCATTCAGACATCTCGGCTGCCTCTTGTGATTGTATCAGGCTGACAAATTTCTCATACATCTTTTCTTCGGAAAACCGCTCTGACAAGTTCTGTGCATATGTAAGGTCGCGTTCTGCGGTTGTTTGCTTATAGCACTCACGCATTTGTTGCTTTGCGGAACCTTCGCGGGCATATGCCCACATGGAATCCTCAACAATTACCCCCTTCCACACAACTTCCTTTTGTACTTGTTTCAAATCATAAGATACATTATAAAAATTTTCCTTGCCATCTTCATCAACAAGAAAATCTAACTGACCAGACCACCCTGTGGTGACAACTGGTAGACCTGAATATGCCGCCTCAAATAATGGAAGTCCGAATCCCTCGCCATGTGGGAGAGAGACAAATGCATGTATTTGAGGATTTTTATACAAGGAGTGCATTTCTGCGTCAGTCATGTCACCATGAAGAAGGTACACCTTGCATTGCCTCTCCCCCAGTTGACGAACAAAATTTGTCAACTCTGCATGTATTTTCTTACGGTCTAATAGACAATTCTTTGCAAGATTTGTTTTTACAACTAGACCAACATTTTCATTTCTAAACTCTTCAACAAACCATTTTATTGTATTTTGTAGATTCTTTCTTGGACCATACTGAGCAACACTAAGAAAATTAAAATCAGTGTTGAGTTCAAGCTCAAGTTCTGGCAAGGTCTCAAATGTCTTTACTGGATATCCCACAGAGTCTACTGGCACCTGTGTCTTTAATATAAATCTCTCTTTTGTCTGCGAGTTCTCAGCCTGATACTCTGTTCTTTCAAACACGTTTTTGGAGTGGTTAGAAACTACAATAATCCTATCCATCGCATTTGCCTTGGGTATCCATTCGTGTGCTATCTTAGTAGTTTCAATACCAGCAGTGTAACCTATATTAACATGAGCCATCTTTTCAAACTCATTTGGAATAGTAACTTGTAGAGATATGTCAAAACTCCCGCCTTGTTGAATATACGCAATGGTTTTTTCAATAGTATGATCAATCCACAGCCTTTCTTCATTAACTTCGTTAGTCCAAGAAGTCTGTCCCCACTTAAGCGGCTGAATAAATATTTCATATAAATCTTCGCGCGAACGCAAAGACCGCAATGCAAATCTTGCTTGTTCACCGTAGCCAGAGCGGGTTAAGATCGGACCTTTCAATAATATTTTCTTTTTCACGCTACCTCCATCAAATGCCAGCGCTTATAGTTTTTTCTTGTTTCCCAAGAGCCATGGCTTTCTATTACACTATCAATAAGCTCTATCCAAGATTTTTCAAACTGTTCAAAATTATAATTTTTATGAACGTGTCTTCTGCCTTGAGAAGACATTTGTCTGTATTTCTTGGAAGGTAAATTTAATGCTTTCGTAAGCGACTTTTCAAAATCTCGTTGTGAAATACGATCTTCATAAATGTATGGTACTTGCAAAGAACCAATAACAGTTTTGGAGGCTGGCTGAATTCCGAATCCAAACCAACTTTTACCATCAGTAACTTGCTCTTGCAGACCGCCTGTCATGTTAACAATAATTGGGGTTCCGCTAGATAGAGATTCAAGAGTGGCAAGCCCAAATCCCTCAGCATCAGAAATGTTAATCGTATAATCTGCCGCACGGTACATATTTGCCAGTTGTTCTGCTGCAATCTTATTTGTAGAAATTAAAACTTGTCCATCATTTAGTCCCAAGTGCTGTATAAGATGTGGCAGGTCTTGTCCATGTGGGTCTTTGGCATCAGTATGCATAAGTAAGGTTGCTTTATCATGACCAACCTTGTCAAGCCACTCCTTAAACCACCATATGAGAGTGCCGCTCTGCTTTCTTCTGGCGTTTCTATTGTTCCAGAAGAAAATCTTTTTATTTTTACCTCTGGTAATATCATTGCGTAATTTATTTACTATTGCCTTGGCTTCTTCAGACTGTGCAGGGTGAAAAATCTGTTCATTTACTGCATGTGGCAAATAACAAGAATCAACTGTTGGCGCTGCCTCTTGCACTATGGCATGGGTTACTTTTGAAATACACGCTATAACATCCGTAGATTCATAAAAGTTTGCATTGAAATGCGGAGTGGGAAAATTATCCCAAACATGATAATAAACCATGGGAATATTTGCCCTTATTTCATTCTCAATCTCCCAGAGCCAGCCATAAAAACGTGGGTCTGTCATAAACCAAAGAACATCAGGTCGTTCTTTCTGGAGGACTGAACGAATCATTTCATGAGTCCCATATCCGTCCACTGGAAAAATACGCCAATCGTCTCCCCATGGTTCAACTTTTTGGGGTCTATAATCCTTATGCTTCATAGCCCCGCCAAGACAAATGAACTCATAGCGTCCAGTCTTGAGCAGGGCTTCTATCATATACTTTGTTTGTGTCCCCACGCCTGATGGGGATAATGGATGGTCTGATAAGACCAAAACCTTTTTCTTTGTCATTTAATCCTCTATTGACAATGCTCGGTCTTGTTAAATGCACAATACCTACAAGAAAGTCTGTTCTTAATGTATCGCTTGTTTTTGATATTGTATAGTGCTTTTTTTAACAATTTTAGAGCGTTCTCGGTTTTGCGAGGTCCCGAGGTGACCCTGAAGAATTCTACACGATCCTTCTTAGATGTTCTCTTAAGTAGTGCAAAATGAGTTTCTATGTTCTTTGGATCAATGTCCATCTTGCGAGCAAAGTAATGCTTGTATAGCGTTAGCTGGTAAGTAGTCATCGGTGAATTGCGGCGCTTCGCGTCCCATCCCCACGAGCAGGTCTTCCAGTCAAAAATATGTACCTTACCGTCAGGCGTAGCGATAACACCATCAATAAAGCCCTTAAAAACAAACTGGTCTTCGTCTTGAATCTTTTCGTCTAGAGGAATTTCGGAACCAAGAACTTCATATTCCCCAAAGTAGTCTTCTAGCGCATCTTCAATTTCGGGCAAGATTTCCTTGCCCTGCTCGCGCATATCTGCTACAAGTTTCTGATCCTGTTCTTCATCAAGTTCTTTGAGAAAATACTCAAATCGCTCAAGGAAAAGTTCATCTTCATTTATATCTTCCTTTAATAGCTTTTTTTCGCATACCTCGTGGATGGCATTTCCAAATGCTGTGAATGCGTTACCTTCAAAGCCGCCGATACCATCAACGCGGGTCAGCTTGTGATACCAAGCGCAAAAGTTCCAATCCTTCAATGCCGAAAACGAAATGTGAGGCATAATAATCTCCTTATGCCTATAATGTAACACACAGATCGTATATTGTCAAGCGTCGCCGAGTTTGTGAAGCAGCACTAGCTTTTTGTATAACTCTGGTGATGTCTTCTGTAAATATCCGTGGCTGTCGGGATAGAGATAAAATTCAGTGAAGCCTGTAGCAAAATATTCTCTTAATGAAGTTGCTGCATAAGGACTAATCATGATGCCTTTTAAAATCTCTGACAGCTTGTCATAACCAACATCCTCTAATAAATATTCATCAAAATCTTGGTCATATTCCACGTCCAAAAACATTTCTCTGGATGGCTGAAAGCCCATGTTCCAAAGAATATTATAAAGATGCATTCTTTTTCTCAAGAACTCATCTTTCATTTCTTGATCAGCGTATATCTCCATGCCATATTGCTCTTCAGCAGAGTGTGCAGTCTCGTGAACTAGATCATCTAGTAAGTCTTCATTATCACTCTGAATATTTGACACATATAGGGCACCGTCTTTATAAAACGCATTTATACCTCTTTCATCAAACTCATCAAAGTGTCCAATGATAATCATTTCAACGCCATCACGTATATGTACAGGAAGTTTTGATTCTAGATTTGCTATTACTAAATCTAAATCAACTAAATCATTTAACATTTCGTCTTTTGTAAAAACGTGAATGCCAGAAGGTGTATAAAAATTATTTGATTCCTTAAGCATCTTCTGTCGGTGCTGGATGTAATTCACTAGCATCATTTATTCCCTGTTGGTATCCTCTAATCCAATTTTCTTCTGCCATGATCATTATAAATTCTGGAAATTCATGAGCTAAAGTCTCAACGATCATTTGAACAGTTACCTCAAACTCGCCGTCATCCTGTTCAGTCGCAAATTTATTTCCAACATATTCAACAAGCATTTCCTTTAAAGGATTTTCTGCTGCGATAACGACGCCTGATAATTCACTCTGGGTATTCATACTTTCTCCTTGTTCCCATAATCCAGTCTGCTAGAGGATGTACCACACACCAATTCATGTTTTGATTCTTGCCCATGTGATGGTCGTAATGCCATGGCACACATCTTCTAGCAAAGCTTGGATATCTATGTGCTACTGTATGTAGAATATAATAAGTAGCAGCATGTATCAACATAACATAGTACATCAAAGGAAGCAAGAACAAAATTGGTAGTGCAAGGAGACAAAGACTCAAAACACCAACAGCCTCCCTGCCAGATATACTAGTATCTATAAATCCATTACGACGGGCTGCTGCATGATGTTTGCCCCAATGGAACGAAAATATTGATACTTTCTTTTTTCCCAATTCATGCAATATGTGTTTATGCACCGTCCATTCAATAAATGATGCAGCGAGTATGCCAGCCAGAACTTGAAAAATTACTAATATCATAATACCTTCGATGCTAGAGTTGCGACTTCGGAACGTTCACCCTTTGTAAATGTAACGTGCCCAGCAATAGGGTATTCTTTAAACTTCTCGACAGCGTGTGCTAGACCATTAGAGGTCTCATTCACATATACATTGTCAATCTGTTCAACATCTCCAGTAAGCACAATTTTAGTTCCTTCGCCTACACGGGTCATTATAGTCTTAATTTCGTGTGCTGTTAAATTTTGTGCTTCATCTATTATAATAAAAGCATTTGCGATAGAACGTCCGCGTATGTATGTCAGTGCTTCAATTTCAATTTTACCCTTGTCCATGTACATTTTCAAGGTGTTCTTATCGCCTCCAACCAAATATTGAAGGTTATCTTGGATAGGCATCAGCCAAGGAAGCATTTTTTCTTCCATGGTGCCGGGCAAGAAACCAATGTCTTTGCCGAGGGGCTGCACGGGGCGCGAGACGATCATTCGATCGTATGGGTTTTCTCTAAGACCAATCGTCTGTTGTAGTCCAGCAGCAATAGCACACAGAGTCTTGCCAGATCCAGCACGCCCAACAAGTGACACAACCTTTACAGACGGATCCATAAGAAGGTCAATTGCAAACGCCTGCTCCTTGTTTCTTGATGAGATTTTCCAATCAGGTATCTTGGAGTGGGTGATCTTTTTTATGGGCTGGAAATGGCTGTAGAAGCGCCCTAAACATGTCTTTTTTTCATTGGCATTGGATACCATGAGGACATACTGGTTGGGATACCACTCGCCTTCTATTTCATCTTCTTCAATGTAAATGTCTTCGTCGTCATAGAAGCGGTCAATCACCTGATCGTCTACAAGATGTATGGCGAGACCAGAGTATAACTCGTCTGAAGAGTGAACGACGCGCTCGGTCGTGTAATCTTCTGACAACAAGCCAATTGAATCACAGATGACACGCATGTTGATATCTCTTGACACAACGCAGGTCTTACGAGTTGACTCTTCACGCACTGCCATAGCAGTTGCGATGATCATGTGATCGGGTATTCTCAAATCAAGATCAGACGGAAATACAACATCACGCAGAACCTCATAAGACACTGCACGAAGAATACCAAGACCCTTGCCAATTCTTACGCCCTTCATCAGACTACCCTTGGCTCTCAGTTCATCAAAAGTTCTGATAATCTTGCGAGCGTTAATGCCCACGGAGTCTTGGCGCTTTTTGTGCTTGTCTATTTCCTCTAATACCTTGAGAGGGACAAAAATGTCATGGTTGTCAAACTTGAATATGGCGTCTGCATCTGTTAGATAGACACTTGTATCAAGGACATAATTTTTTTTAGCCATTCATTCTCCTATGACTAATATAAGTAGTCTGGAATGAAAACGGTTTCCTGTCTAGAACTGGGATAACCGTAAACCCCTGCCGTCGTTTGGGTCGGGCAGCCCCCCATCGTTATTACCGACGATGCAGCGGTTACCATAAATAGATGTTCCAGATAGGTTGCACCTCATTTATGTGACGCAGCACTGAATTTTTTGGCTTTATTGGTTTGTTAAGGAGCTTCATTCCTGCCTCTTCTGGTGTCCTGTCGCGCTTCTTTTGATTGCAGCGCTTGCAACATGCAACAAGATTGGTCCAACTATTTTTGCCACCACGGGACCGTGGAACGATATGATCAACAGTAAGTTCTTTTGCTGGTTCTATAACACCACAGTATTGACACTGATTTTGGTCACGCCAAATAATATTGTTTCTGGATGGATGCATACCATGGCTAATAAACTTGACAACAGTCTTTAAAACAATGACCGAAGGGATCTTAAAAGATACTGACGGTGACGAGACCTCCTGTTCATATTCTTCAACTGCCGTTGCTTTGCCAACAATACAGAGAACAAGAGCTTCCAAACAATCTATAACGCCCACTGGACGGTATGTTAAATCAAGCTTGAGTGTTTTCATTTTATGCTCTTTAGCCATGGCTCCTAATAAATAGGAGTTATCGCTGTGAAACCTTTGAGGTTGCCTTTACACGCTCTACCAAATCAGAGCTTGAGTTAGCCTTGTTATTGCCGCCAACGCCCCAAAGCATCTCAACCCCAAGTTCGTCACATACTGCTTGTTCAGGAGTATTGTGCTTTTTACGATCGCCACCATTAGCAAAGAAATCGGGCTTCAGTCTACGAATTGCCTCACAAACAGTGCCGTCGTGGTCATCTACACCAGAGACTTTAATGACGCCCTTGACTGCTGCTAGGATCTCTGCTCGCTGGTCAAACTCCATGAAAACAAAGCCTTTCTTGCGAAAAAGCCAATCGTCTGAGTTTGCCACGACAATAACATCACCGTATTCGGAAGCATCCAAAATCATGCGAATGTGTCCGATGTGTACCGGATCAAAGCCTCCGCTTACCATTACGGTCTTTCTGCTGTCATCGCCAAACATATCTTTGTGAATTGTCATTCTAAATCTCCTATTAGTTTGTGTAAATGAATGTCTATAATTTCTATTGTCTCTTCCGGTCCTGATGTCTCAAAAGAGCGACCTTGTGGTGATAAGTGCTCAAAAATCTCAAAGTCATTACCATCTGGAGAACATCTATCCCCAACAAAAAATACATCCCAATCAGTTTCTGGAAAATGCTTAAGAGCATACCTTTTATCCCACCCTTGTGGATAAATATCAAATGATGTATCGCCACCTAACTTTATTGTAACATCATTTATGCCAGCATGCCTTAATATTTCTCTAAATTTGTGTAGATATAATCTTCTTATACCATAAATTTTATCCATAGCCTTGAATTGTTGTCTATCCCCATGATAGGCATTTCTACCAATTGGGCTCCAATTCAAAGTTGAGCCACGATTTTGTAAATGATGACCAGTAAATGGTATGTCATAGTCCGCGTCGGCAATTTGCCCTTGAAGCTTCAATATTGTTTTCATGACAAATTGAAACTTTTCAAATTCAAGTTTAGCCTCCATTGAATTTCTGTGTATTTCAATGAAGTTGCCGGGAGATTCTGGATTTGGAATATAATATTCAATGCCATTACATGGCAACACATGACAATTTAAACTAAGCTCTTGATCAGCCAGAAGTGGCCAGAGTTGTTCCTTGATGTATTCCAAGCCAGAGCCAGTCAGGAGACCTATCTCTGTTTGAAAAGATAGTTCTCTCAGGACATCTAGCATGTGCTTGTTTATCGGTCGGCGTGCCTCTGTCAGAGTTCCGTCTACATCAAATAAACAAATTGAATTTTTTACGTTTTCCATTTGGGCTCTCAGGTTCTACACCCGATGCTAACACAACTTGGCAAATATGTTCAACTCTTTCTATGTGTTCAAATGCTTCCCAAGGATCTTTGCCAACTGCTGTAACGCCATGGTTCTTTTGCCCAACGATATCAAATTTTCTAATTCCATTTTCAACACCAAGATTTTGTGCTGTATGTTCTGCTAGTTCTTGAGACAAGGCGTTCCATGCAGCTACATTAGGACCAACTCTTGTATAACGAAAAACTTCTGGGAATGGCTCTACCATCTCTTGTAGATTCCAACCAGCATACATAGCGGCAACGATGTTTGGTGGATGAAGATGAACGGAGCTTAAAGTTCTTTTGGCGTCTTTTAGGATACGATAGTGCATATCCCATTCTCCGGTTGCTTGCAGATTCATAGAGGAAACAAATTCCATTTCCTCTCCAAGCTTCATCTTTGTTATCATCTCCGGGCAGATAAGAGTCTTCCTGACACCGGATGGTGTTAAATAAATAATATTAGAATCTTTTCTTCTCACTGCTACATTACCATCTCTAGTGGTAATCCAGTTTCTTTTATAGGCTTCGCGCATAACGTCGCCCATTGCGGTTAACATTTTTTCTCCAAATTAAATGTATGTATTGTAGCCAATTTTAATGATTGAATTTGGTTCTATTTCAAATTCAAAATAAACAGTATTTGTGGTGGTGAGGTAGTACCAATCTTGCTGAATCACACCATCTTTATACACAACAATTGAATCTTGTATCGGGGTTTGATCTAGATTTTTGTGTGTGATGGGATTTAACAGAAAGCTGCTATCTGCGAGTGCAAGTTGAAAATCACCACAAATATCAATAATCATTTTATTATAATAATTTGCAAATACTAGAAATCTGTTTTCTTCATTTTCACGCAAGTTAAAAAACTGCTTACATTCTTCAGGACTTGCATCACTAATGCCAATTACAACAACGTCATGTTGTACTTCAGAATGATAGTCGTCCATCCACTCTTTAAACATTGCTACCGGAATAATACTTTGCTCTGTCTCATCAGATACAAAAATATAAAGTTTATCAACATTTGGTCTTAAAAACTCTTGTCCTTCGGGCGTAGAAGTAAACTGGTAAAGTGAGGCAAATGGCTCTTCACGATTGTCTCTTCCCAAAAAATAAGGAGCCATGAAGATATCAACTGATGTTGAGGTTGTATCAAATGGTCCAATATAATAATCTCCTATTAAAGATGAATTAATCATCCCTATTTGATAGTCATAAGTAAGAGTCTCAATATCATCACGTAACAGATCAAGACCAATTGAAACATTTTCAAAATTATCTGACATCGAACATGATGTGTCTATAACAAATAAAACGTCAAGGTTGTCTGGCTTATCAGGCTGGACAAAATGTTCAACAACAACTTCTGTTTGTCTTACTTCAGATGTGTCTTGTACGATTATGTCTGGATTTGTTATGACAGAGTAATCTGTCACACAAGTCATCATCAACAAACATAATAAAAATAGTTTTACTCTATTGATCATAACAGTCACAAGGATCGCACTCGCAGACGGGGCACGGATCAAAGTAACTAGTCAATAGGCTTAAGATTCTCAACATTAACGATCTTCCTTCTCCATTTATCATCAATCTCTGGATCATCTATATAAATCTCAAAGCAGTTGTTTGGCAGCTTATCAAGTATGACTGCTCTTTTTCCTTTTCTGAGGTTCTCGCTTTTGGCATCTGGGAACTGATAGTAGATAACCCATTCATCTATTCTGTACATCATAATAATTAGTGGACTCGGCGGGAGTCGAACCCGCGTCCGCAGTCTCATCATAAAAAAGTCATTCACAAGCTTAGTCAGTTTATTCCGTCCAAACTGACAAAGGTAGGTGGCTGTAATCTGCTGTTTACCACCCTGTTACAACAGATGGTTTTGATTTTTACAACTTGTCTGTTGTGTTGATTAGATTGGATAGAAGGCTCTAATCAGCCTCCTGATTAAGCCGCTAGGCGGACAGAATCAAAGTGTAGGTTGTTGTTTGCAACTATGTGTTTTGAACTGTTAAGGTCGTATCTAACCTGCTTGCACTTTAGTAATCCAAAACCCCGTCGAAGCCGTTTCGAGCCCAAAAGGGGTGTCCGGTGCGGATCTCTTGCTCACCGCAGCTAGCCTACATTTTAATCACGGATTCAGATGCCGACAGGTCGTGATAGACATGGACCTGATTACCATAAAATCCCCGCCGAACTCGGGGCAGAACAATTATTATTAGAGCTTGTTGATTGTATTAACTAGACTCTCTTTGTCAAAAAAGTTTAGTTTATCAATTCTATACCAATCGGAATACTTATCATAACCTCTCATGTCAATAACTCGCTGTCGGTCCATTTCAAACCCTTCGTCATCTACCCAATCTACTTTAGCGTAGACCCATTTGCCACAGGTCTTTGCTTCGGTTATCTTTCCAAACCTAAGACAGCTATTTCCAAACTTATTCCAAACGTTCTTGCCGATCATGAAACCTCCTAATAAAATTCTTTGTCTAGCTTTTCGGCTGGAACTTTACGCCACAGAGCAACAATTTGGTTCCCCTCTTCACCGCTCTGCGGATAAATGAATCCTATACTATTATAACTCTCTTCAGCTAGTTGTGCAACCATTTCGTATGTATTTGGCTTAAGATGTCGGAGGCGAGGGCTATCTACCAATAACGCACTGCCGGCAAATCTTTCCTCTGTGTATGCTAAACCATCTGATTCGGGAGTTTTTGTACAAACATGATACTGACCCTCATCGCCAGAACACTTCTTTGCAGACTCAAACCTCTCGGCAAATTCAGGAACATTTTTGAGCATCCACTTCTGTTGCATTTGTTTTGAAGATAGCTGCGCTGGATCATCATAGATTGGATAAAGTTGTTCTGGTTTTACCCTAACACGATACGGAACACCTTGTATCTGTCCTATGCCAGTATCTTCTTGTCCGAGACGAGTAAAAAAGAAAACTCTTGGTCTATCCCAACTTCTGTATTCTTGCTGTGTGTAATTCTTAAGATTTCTGGCAGCTACATCAGGGTCTAGCTCTTCAATGTCTTCTGCTCCAGAGACGTGATAAAGAATAACGTTGCCCTCTTCATCAGTTTCTAGTGAAAGATCAGAAATAAAATTTTGTTCTGTCAAGAACTTTCTAAAGTTTTCAATTATTAGTTTCATCAAAGTAATCCTGTAAGTCATACTCATTTACTAACTTACGCAGACCTTCATAATCTATTCCAAGAAATCTAGCTGCATCCATTTTAGACTGAGTAGCACTGATAGCAAATTTGATTATTGCTTCTTTAACTAGTCTATTGGTATTAGATAATAAATTGAAAGCATAAAGTTTATTATTTATATACCTTGCTGAAAGTTCTAATTTGACAGCAATCAAATCTTCTAAGGTCATACTATCAATAAATGTTAGATTACTTTCATTTATAATATTATTATATAATAATTTATTAATAACACTCTTATGTTTATACTTTGATCTTCTCTTCTTCATATAAAGATACTAACAGGTAGATCCCAGAGTGTCAAATCAAATTTCTAAATCTATTGTTTCTTGAAGAGCGCCTATTCCACCTTCTTCCTCTCCAGCAGGCTGTTCTTGCTTAGCAGAATCATATGCTTGGTTTGTTGGTTCTTCCACATTTGGCTGTATTTCTTTCTCAAACATATCAAAGTAAAGCTT
>Ga0209348_1000237_pt1 | contig 30722 bp, 55 predicted proteins | sample ETNvirenome_2_30_FD_184065 | JGI IMG/M metagenome (GOLD analysis project Ga0209348, IMG submission 184065) | Marine viral communities from the Pacific Ocean - ETNP_2_30 (SPAdes) (version 2) | ecosystem: Environmental > Aquatic > Marine > Oceanic | place: Pacific Ocean | collected 2013-06-22
CTTCTTATACAGCACTGACCTACTGATCCGCGCCTCTTTGCATGCACTGACAAGGCTATGACCTTGCATCACTAAATCAGCAACGCTCTCTGCCTTGCTCTGCGTTAGCCTAGCCATGCTTCCTCCTAGCTGTGTGTGGGTATAGGGCAATTAACACATATACAGCGCGGCCCGTCGACGCGGGGTGGCCGGCCTTTGCAACACCCCCGCCACCCTGCCGTGCCGTCGTTTTCCTGCCGCATTGCGTCGCCGGCATCGTGGCGCTGGCAATGCCGCGTAACCTTGTCTGTGCTGTGCGTGTGTTCAAACACTCAACAGCCCACAAAGCCGGTCGCATTCCATATCAAAGCGGGGTGCCTTGCCTGCCTATATATATGTGACGCTGCTTATGCTGTGCCGTGCCTTGCAAAGAATATTTCTGAAATATCATTTTTCTTGTTGACAGTCTATCCCCTGCCAATGGTAGGGTTATTTATCACTAGCAATGATAACCAAAGGATCAATCATGCCTCATCTTTTTCACAGTATTGTTGTAGCCATCAACGCGATTCTTGTGTTGCTCGGATTTATCAACGCCATGTTGGTATTGCATTACGAGGGCAGCTATCTGCCGCTGATTGTCCCAGCGCTTGCCTTTGCTAACATTCTGGCGATTGCGCCGGTCATTCGCAAATAGAAAGGATCAACCTAATGTACACCACAACACCAATGAACAAAGAACTTTGGGGTAGCATCATGCGCACCCTCGACCGTGCGGCAGACGATTTGCAGCAGCAATTTGACCCGTTTATTGACCCAACCGAGGAAGAATATGATCGCCTCACCGATGCCGATCATCAACGCATTGATCAGCTACACAACGCGCTGAAGCTAACCGATAAGGCGTCTGAAGCCTTGTTCCTCTATGGCCGGTCATGCGGCTGGAACCGGAAGGATTGGAGATAGGCCGAAACATGGCGCGGCACCGTCGCGCTATGTCTAGCGGTGATGCCGCTACTGACGAGGCCCGTCAGCAACCCATGACAAAAAAGGATCAATCATGGAACAGACTTACGATTTCACAACTTGCCGCGCTATCTGCGCAGAACTGGAAAACAAGCTCGGCGTTTACAACTGGCGCGAGGTCATCGAAGAACTGAAAGACGGCGCAACAGACTTTGAGGTTGCCGGTTATCGGTTCATTGCCACCGACGATCTTGACGAGATCATGCGCGACGAACTAGCAAGCGATGAATACGTTCTCGGATGTTTCTTCCCCTCGTTTCTGTCTGGCATCCTCGACATGGATCAGGACGCCATTCAAAAGATACAAGACGCCGCACCGGAGGCGCTAGGGCATTTGATCATAGCCAGAGGCGCATTGCATCATTTGCAGCGCGAATACGTTAGCGCGGACGGTTACGGCCACCATTTCGCACATTACGACGGCGACGAGTGGGAAATGTCTTCATTTCCTTTCAGTGCCTTTCGCGTCAACTAGGGGGCAGACAAATGACGGAATATATCATCATGGCCAATGACGGGCTCGGCTGGCGCTATTGCAAGTCCGATTCCGAATTCGGATGCACAAGCGAGATTAGCGACGCATTGCGCTACACCATAGAAGCGGGGGCCGAAGCCTTTGCAGAAGAGTTTGCCGAGCTTTACGAGGTCGAGACCAAGGTCGTCGAGGTGGCGTCATGAACACCAAGACGCAACTTATCGCCAGACGCGGCGACCGTGTGACGCTCACAACTTGGGGCTTTGTTGCTTTCCATGTGATCGGCGCAAAGAACAAGGCACAACTGCAAGAGGCACTGCACGATTTCGCCACCACTGGCAGGTGGCAGATGGAAACGCTGCAAGCGCCGATCAGTTTCTCACTGGCAGAGAAAGGGGCAGAGCAATGAACGACCTTTGGTTCTGGGTGCGCGAGATATTCGCAACCATTCTATTTTTTCTGGCAATGGCGCTTGTCTGCGTCCTGATGGTTCTGGTTTTTCCAGACCCGACACTGTGGAGGTGATTATGTGGATTGTATTCTATACAGAGCGGCGCGGCACTGGTGAGCCGTGCCAACAATGGGCACCGGGCGTCTATCTTTATGACACTTGGGAAGTCTGCGAGACAGAGACAGAGGCGCGGCAACGTTGGAGCGAGCTAATGGACCGCGATACAACGCACGGCGCTGGCATTGGCCCGATTGAAATGGGCACCGGCCACTGGTGCTAACAGAAAAAAGGCAGGGGGAAAGGATCAGCAAACCCCCTGCCTTCACTATCAAGGGAAACATAGCATGACAGCAGAACAATTCAAAGCTGAAAGGCAGCGCCTGGGCATATCACAGGCAGCAATGGCAAAGCGCCTCGGCGTTAGCCTACAGGCCGTCTATTACTACGAAACAGGACGGCGCAAGGTGCCGCATCCTGTGGCCTTGTTGATAGCATGTCAGAGAGTAGAGAAAGGACCAGAGGCATGAGGGCAACGCCGTTTGGCAGGCCGCGCACAGAAGCTGGAGAGTTAGCGGCAAGGATGCAAATAGGCGAGTCGGTGCTTTTCGATACCGACATCGAAGCATTGCGCTTCAAGGACTGCGTGCGTTGGTATCACGGCAACCGCAGCGTCAGCGTCAACAAGGTGCCAAGGATTGGCTGGCGAGTATCACGCAAAAAGTAAAAGAGAAAGGATCAGAAAAATGAAAATCACACGACTGAAAAAGGGCTATGTAATTCGCCTAACTGACACTGAGTTTGAAGTCTTGAATCTGACGATGCACGAAGGCATGGGTTCTGGCATGTGGATCGACCTTGACCACGGTCATCTGTCGCCAGCAGAGCAACGCATTATCAATGAGGTCGGCGAAAATAAGCGCGACTGGATGGTGATAACAGAAAGCAGAAGGTGACAAAAAGAGAGGGGCGAAAGCCCCTCTTAGTCTAGGGAGGAAATGCGTTGCTCTAGCAATGCTGCGCGGCAATGATCCTTAGCAATGCTTGCTATGCGATGCACTCAGCCATGCCTTTTTTATATAAATAAAAGGAAAGCATGTTTGCATTGCTCTGCTTTCTCAGCAATGCGCCGTATGCTGCGCGGCTATGCTAGGAAGAAACCTTAAATATCATGGATCGTGTTGACACACAAGCCCCTCAGAATGGGATAGCTTCTCGCGCTATGTAAAACCAAGTTGGCAGAGACACGAGAACCGTTGCATCAGTGCCAGTAAACTCAGGGTTAACATGGCGCAGGTATAGTTTGCACACCGGATCGTGGCGGTCATACTTGTAGATCAGCAGCGGAGAAAGGTCGCCAGCAGCGTTCACAGCTTGGTGCCACCATGCGTCAGCCCCGCCATGTGGCCCTGTGGCGTATCTTTTGCACTCGATTGACCAGTAAGGGATCAAGATATCGGCACCGCCCTTGTCCTGATACTGTGAGAGGTTTCGCCGCACGTTCTCATAACCGAGCTGGTCTTTAATCTCATTGCAGCACCAACGCTCGAAAGCACTGCCCTTGTTCCGCTGCATCTTGCTCATTTATTTGAACGCTCTTCTTTGCGTGGGCGTGTGACATAGATTGGAGTGGATATGCACGTTTCCGCGCTGTCAAGTGTGGCCTGACACACTGCACAATAGTCACGCATGTCTTTGACTGCATAATCGTCAGCCCAGCCTGTATGCCATGTGCTGTCACAAGCATCACAACAATAGTAAGCAATCTGCTGTGCCATCTGTAGCTCCCCTATTGCAACGCACCCTGGCGGTCGATATCAGCGTCAGAGAAAGGTTCGGGCTCTTGATAGTCGCCAGTGCCGTCACACACCCAGCAAATCTCTGGCACAACGTCACCCTCGTCCCATGTGGATGCTACACGCACCCAGCCAGAGCCGTCACAGTCTTGACATTTTTTCGGTGAAGAAGTCATTGGGTTTTACCTGCCCCTCTGTGGCGAGAAAGATACGGCGCATCGTTTCTGCCGATGGATAACGGTTGCCATCTACAATCCGGCAAATAGCAGCGCGAGACAAGTTGCAGCGCCGTGCAAACTTGGCCTGACTAATCTTTTTTGCTTTTAGGTACTCGGATAAGGTCATTCTTTTTTTCTACTATGTTGTTGACAGCGGGTCAACCCGTATGTCATAGAGGGTTTAGTTGGACATCAAAAGCACAGGAAAGCATTTTATGGCACACGAAACACCAACCTACCGAGAGCCGATTGGCGCAAAGCATGACAGTTCGTCAGGCGCTACCCAAGAAAAGTGGGAGTTAGTTTTGAAGTGGTACTGTCGCCACCTTGGAGTGAAGCTGCCAATGGCAGCGCGTCCAATGTGCGGGATCGTCGTGCAGGATGGTGCCAACCTTATTCTAGGGCTGGACAAGTATCAGCCGATGGTCGGCCAGCAGGATGGCATGGATCAGGCCAAGGCCATTGCGCAGACGATGGAGCGGTACAACAGCTATCAGCCGCGCAAGTGGGACGGCGGCAAGGACGCCGAAGAGTTTGAGGCATTCAAAGACTATATTCCCGATATGATACTGCATGCTGTTGAAGGTGTGCGTGAGGCGTTCAAGCACGCCAACATGATCGAAGGCGAGTATCAGCGTTGGCACAACGAGCCAAAGGTTGATGTGCCTATAATGCTTTATCAAGATTATTCAGGTGGCGGCAAGCAGACTGATCTGAAATGCAAGCCACCGCTGCGCAATCCCCCCAAAAAGGACGGCACCCGATCTTGGCGCGTGCCAAAGGTGGAAGGCATCACACCAACAGCGCAACAACAAATTCAGCAAGCTGTCTATTACAAAGCAACTGGTGAGCCACCGTCACTGCTGTATGTCAGCGCGTCAGGTTACTACATAGCCGACGCCGACAACTGTGACTTGCTCAAGCCAGAGGCTTTGGAGAAGGCATACGCTGAAGCAGTGCGGTCATGGCAGATCAGTCAAAACCTGCTGAAAGCCGCAAACGGATCATGGCGCACCTTGGCTGGCCTCGTACAGCCTGATTTTAACGAAATTGCAAGGCGTCATGGCCCAGGTATCGTAGACGTAGCCAATCAACTATGGAGGTTTTAATGGCTAATAAAGCAGGACGCCCCAAGGCGAAAGTAAGCATCACGTTTTCTGAGCAGGAGTTGAAAACCATTATCGCTGCTGTTCACACCTCAACCCATACCGGGGTTGATAATTTCAATCAATTAAGTGTGCTGGGCATGCAGATGTTCGGTGACGACGTGCTTTTGTTAGCAAAGTTGCGTGACATAAGGGAGAAAAAGTTTGGAGATGCCAAATGATTGAACCAACTCCTGTCTACAAGCTGGTGCGCAGGGATGACCCTGCCACTAGCCACGACGCCGCAGAGAGCATCGACGCGACAGCGATGGAAAGCGTAGTAGCCGATGCAATCTGGGAGTTTGGTGCAGCAGGTGCGATTGCCGATCAAGTCTGCAATGCCCTGCCGCATCACCGATATAACTCAGTGACGCCGCGTTTCAAAGCCCTAAAAGAAAAGGGCATCATCATCACCGATGGCACCAAGAGAAAGGGTGCATCAGGCCGCAGTCAAATGGTTATGTGGCACAAGGAGTTTTACGATGCAAACTGAACCAGTTGATATCGGCACACCGTATGTGACCCGCGAGGACATGCAAGACAGCATTAACGAGTTGTATGTTCGCGTCGATCATCTGCAACGCACCGTTGATCGCAACGACGAAAAGCTGGCTGACATGGAGAAGAGTTTGGCACTGTTTGTCCATCTAATCTCTGATAAGCTAGGAGTTTCCCAAGGAGGCACGAATGAATAGCTACATGACAAGCGCCTATTACGTTGGCGCAATCGTGGTGGCGAACGTAGGCTTCACCTACATTCCCATGATCCCACTACCAGGCGGCGAGATGTTCGCACCGATGAGCTTGCTTGTTGGCTTTGTGTTTGTCTTGAGAGACTTTGCGCAGCGTGACTTGGGACACAAAGTATTTATCCCAATGACGATAGGTTTGGTTCTAAGTTACCTGCTTGCAGATCCATTCGTCGCCTTTGCCAGTGCGGTAGCCTTTGCCATCAGCGAACTGGTTGATTGGGCTGTCTATACCTACAGCGGCAAGCCGATCAAGGAGCGTATCCTAATTTCATCAGCCGTCAGTACACCGGCAGACAGTGCTGTGTTTATGCTCATGCTTGGTTTCTTTAGTTGGTATGGGTTTGTTGTAATGGTGTTCAGCAAAATGCTTGGCGCGTTAGCTGTTTACTACATGCTCAAGAGGAAGAGTGATGCGTCATTCGTATAGGGTTAGTTTTGCACGTTTGTGTCCTGTCGATGGTAGCACCATTCGTTATCTTTTGGAGTTGCGTTCACATCGCAAAGTCTTAGTTGAAGACATCCAAGCAGCTTGTGTTGGCGATCATCAGCCAATCTTCCAAGAGGACTTAGCGGCTTTTCTCTCTGAGACATTCATGTTTGAGAGTGGGCAACTGACAGCGACTCATAACACGGTGCAAATAGTATCAGAGTGGCATCCGTAATGATCCACTACCACGGCACACCGCTGACTCCGAAAGCAATGCTGTATCGCATGGCTGGCAAGCACTTCTGTGTAAGTTTTGCAAACCCTTCACAGGCCAAAACTTGCATGGAGATAGGGCAGTCAATCATGTGGGACAACGGCGCTTTCACAACCTATACACAGGGCAAGCAGCTCGATCGCACTAAACTGTACGCTTGGCTGGAGGACAAGGTGGCACACCCGCATTGGGCTGTGATCCCTGATGTGATTGGCGGTGATGAAGAACAGCAAAAAAATTTGCTTTCTGAGTGGCCGTTTGGGCCTGAGTTTGGCGCACCTGTCTGGCACATGGCTATGTCATTTGACTACCTCATGTATCTGACAGACCACTATAGCAAGGTGTGCTTTGGCTCAAGCGGTGACTACTGGAATGTCGGATCAGACGCTTGGTGTTCAAGAGCCGATGCTGCTTTCAACAACCTGGCGCAAAAACACTCCAGGATGCCGTGGATACACATGCTCAGAGGCTTGTCACTTGGCGGTGAACGGTGGCCGTTTGCCAGCGCCGACAGTGTGAATGTGGCACGCAACTTTAAGGACTACGACAGGTGTCCAGAAAAAATGGCTCGAAAAATTGATGGCATCCAAACACCATTGTTTTGGGAGCCGCATCCTGTGCAACAATCAATGTTTGGGAGGACAGCATGGCAGACTTGAAAAAAACCATGACCCTTGTGTCTGAGTTGAACCATAGTCATGGCGTAACTCAGCGCGGCGGCAAGAAGTACACCCAGGTGGTGCATCGAATGGAAGCGTTCCGGCAGATGCATGGCACCGACTTTGGGGTGGACACACACATCTTGGTGGATGACGGCCAGCGTGTCGTAGTCAAAGCCAAGATCCTCAACATGGACGGCGCTGTGATTGGTGCCGGCATGGCAGAAGAGATCAGGGGGCAAGGCAACGTCAACAAGACTAGCGCCTTGGAGAACTGTGAGACATCGGCCATTGGCCGTGCCTTGGCATCGCTGGGCCTAGCTGGCGGCGAGTATGCGTCAGCAAATGAGATGGATGGCGTAGGGAGAAAGGAAGAAGCTATCGCCAGCCTACCACCGGCAAAGGAACCGCCAAGCGGTCTGTTGGAACTGCAACAGCAAGCGGACGCTTTCCTGCCAGACTTTAACAGGAAACAGATAGACGATTGGATGAACGCTGAGTTCACCAAAAAGTACATGGAAATCGCCAACAAAGAGTTTCCTGAGATTTTCCAAGACATCAAAGCAAAATGCCAAGCACGCATGAAAACTTTAAAAAGTGAAGGAGCTAAAAAGTAATGGCTAGACGCTATGACACAATCACCTACATGAAGCTGTTTCCCAACGTGGAGGGAAAGGGCAAGGCACAGTATAGCAACGGCAACTGGCAGCCTTATTCAGCGGAGCAAAAAACTCCTGCGGATATCATCCTGCGAGAAGGTCAGCGCCACCAAGTCAGTCTATTCCCTAACGACGACGGCACTATCTCTATTCGTATCTCACGAGTTACCGAGTACGAGGGAGAGGACAGTATCTCTGACGGCATATCGCAGCCAGCTATGAAGCCTATCGGCAACGCGATCAGCCACAAATATTCTGCACCACAGCCAAAGGCAGAGGACGATGACCCAGATATCCCCTTCTAAGGAGCTTCTAAGCCCCCGTGAGGCGTCTTTGGTGCTGTTTGGCACCGATAGTAAGTCTCAGGTGAACATGCTGCGCACGATGCTCCACAGGGGCATTATCAAAGGCAAGCGTTTAGGGGGCCGCTGGTACATCACAAAGCGTGAAATCGAAAGGATCATTGATGGTGACGCCAACATTCCTGATTATTCCAAGAAATGATGGGCTAGTAGTCAGCTTAGATGGCGTGTGCCATGTCAAACAAATGGACTCAACGCAGATGCTGGATCTTGCTCTGCGTTGCCTCAACGCCGGATTGGAGATGAAGAGGAATGAAGAAGCGCAGCAGACAGAAGACAAGGAGGAGGAGCCTTCCATTTAACTGCGCCCGATGTCAGAAGGCTTGTGACTATACCCATGACAACTGGGTGTCACTCGCCTCTGGCGAGGATATTTGTTATGATTGCTACGCCAAAAGCAACAAGTTATGACATCCTACGCTTTGGCTTTTTCTTTGCCTTCTTCATCGCAATAGCTGTCGCTGCTTGTTTCTTCATCTTGGCAGACTTTGGTGGACGGCCTCTGGTTGAGCCGTAAGTGCCTTTACCCATTGGCATTATGATCTCCTCTTCTTAGACGCTATGATCTTCTTTTTAAGTGCTGGCGGCAGTGTCTTTTGCTTGGCCGTCAGCATACCGTTGCCATTCTTCTTCGCGGCCTTCTTCATTTTTCCCGGCATTATTTCTTCCCCTTCTTAGCTTTGTTGCGTTTGGAGATAGCTGCCGCCTTCTTCCTTGCGTCAGCCTTGCTGCTTGCACCCCATGCGCGGAGTGAAAGTAATAAGCGCGTTGGTTTGCCATTCTTCCGCTCTGGCCCCCTCATGTTGCCCATGCGTGCAAGGAAACTAGCTCTGCGCGGGTTATCCCCACTCTTCACAGGTGCCTTCAGGTTCATGCCCTGCCGCTTGGCAGATGCCCTGCCCTTCCGGTTCAAACCGCCTTTGGGGTTCTTGCCTTCCTTGCGCTGCCATGCAGGGGTCTTAGCCATCAGACAAAGCCCTCATGCGCTTGACGAGCCTCTTGGCCCTGTTGGGAACCTGATCGTGCCAGCGGCTGTCCACCATTTCGTCTGCCGCCCTGTTCCAATCCTTAGAATCAACACCAGCTTTCATGCCCTTGAATTTCGACAAACGCGGTCTACCCATATTAAACATCATGTTAGCTATGATTAGCTGGCATTCCTCCGGCAGATCGTTGAAGTCCGGGTATAAAACCTGGCACTCGTCCAGCGTCGAGGCGATATCCAGGGCAAACACTTGCCGCACACGCTCATCAGAGACGGGCGTGCCGACAGCTTGACCGTGTTCTGGGTCATCTTCACGCACGAGATGGCCGATCCCAAACGTGGGTAGGCCGAGGTGATCAAGATAGATCTCTAGCTTGCATCCCTCGTCGTCAGCAAGCTCTTCGCGTAGCTTATCCTTGTTCATGCTCTGCGCTTCTTCTTTCCGTTACTCTTGCGTATCATGGACTCAAGCGTTTTGGCCTGACCGGCGTGCGCTTTTGAGGCACCGCGTAGCTTCTTCGCCACCTTTTTGATCTTGGCTTTTTGCCGCTTGCCAATCATCTTTTCTTCCCCTTCTTGGCCGTTGGCTTTTTCTTCTTACGGATCAGGTCAGCGTCTGCCTTGCGTGCGCCGCCTTTGCCAGTAGCAAAACTGCGCACCCTGCCAGCAGCCCATTGATGCGCAGAAACCTTTGGTCTACTGCCGCTGCTGTAGTAAGCGCCCAGCCCTCTCTGATAAACCTTGCTGAGTGTAGACTTAGATATGCCCGACGACTTCGAGTATTTCGCAATGGTCGCGGCTTTGCTCATCCTCGGCTCCTCTGCTTGCTAATCTTGTCCATCATGGCAGGCGTCAGTTTGCCCTGCTTGTAGAGGCGGCGCGTGCGCTTGATTTCTGCCTCACGTTTCTTGGGGTTCTTGGCACCGCGCACATACTTCTTGGGAACGCCGCCCTTAGTCTTGGGAACAGACTTGAATTTGCGCTTCATTTCTTCAGCCCCTTGATGCCTCTCAGACCGAATGATGCAGCAATACTAGCATACATTGCCCATTGGAACCAATCAGGCGTGGACTCCAGCACCGCAAAGCCCTCATCAACATATGGCTGCATGGGCGGGATGAAGCACATCGCGATAATCACGATGAACAAAATAGTCCATGCTTCGTCTTTCCAGCTATCCTTGCTGGCCTCTGCCATGATCTTTTCCCAGCCAGCTTCATGCGTGGCGGCAACCTTCATCACCTCTGCTTCAGCCTCTGCCTTGGCGACTTTGACCCTAGCTTGCGCTGCCTTTTCTTCTGCCTTGCCCTTTAACCAACCACCGGCAAGCTCTGTGATTGCGGGTATCAATGCCTGTATCATTCAAAATCCACCCTTATGCAGACCATCTGCTGGTTGTCCTCGCGCTTTATGTCACGATCAATCTTGACTGCCTTCTGATGGCATTGCTCGAGAGTGTCTGCATCAATCAGCGGCGAAACATTGTATTGGAACGGCGACACGGCAGTCACCAGTATGACCACCCAGACCGTTTTCACTTTTCAGACCCTAACCAGACAGCGAAAGCGCCGGTCATTGCACCAGTGACCGTGGCTGTCAGGGCGGTGGCTTGTGAAGTCATCGCATCAGGTGGCAAAGAAATGAACCATTCAATGACGCGGATATACATGAACGTCATCACAAACATCATAACTCGCGGCAGGATCTTCCACGCCAGAAAGCGTTCCATAGTCACTTCCATCATAATCTCCCTTGATGGTGCAGAATTAAAAGAGCGACAGCAGCTAAAACACACGCAATTACAATAAGCATGAACGTGATGGCAGCTACCTCAAAGTGATGCTTGCGCCTTTTAATCCGATCTTGCTCTGCTTCTCGCCTAGCTATTCTGGCCTTCGCTTGAAACTTCTGCCAATCATGCCACAAGCCAGGTCGCCCCAAATAAATCATAATCTGCTTCAGTTCTTCTTCTTGCTGACGAATTTGCTCAAGCGCCATAAACTCTTGTAGATCAGAGCCTCCACCTTTTCTTTGTGCTTTTTGCTGTAGTTTTTCTTTCGCCCCGACGAACTCAGCAATAGCATTACCTGCGGCAGCAATTTCTTTTCCATTGGATACAGCTTGCTTGATAACTGCAAACGCTGCGTTGGCCGCCGCAAGTTCCGCAAGCATTAGTAGACCCTAACCTTGTCGTCTACCAATTTTGGCAAACAATAAGCAGTGATGTTGTTGCCTTGTTTGTGCAGTCTCTGGGCAAAGTACACGCAGTCATCAACGCTGCGGAAATACATATCATTGCTAGTGAGCCGCTTATCCTCACCAACACCTACATATACAAACAGTAAGAACACATGGATCATCCATTAACAATAATCCCAATAAGCAACAGGATTGTTGTGCCAGCAGTGCCAATCATAATGTGTTCAATTCGTTTAATACGCAGGATAGTTTCCTTCCAGCGTTCAGCACAGACCGCCTCATGTGTGTCTATCTGTGCCTGTACAGATGCGGCTGTTGGTTTGCTCATTAGTTTTCTATGAAAAGCCCAACATTATCGTCTTTGTCATCACCAGTGTCTGAGGGAGTAGTGCCAAAATTATAAGCAAAAACAAATCTATGGGCTGTGTTTGTTGCAAGGTTTGCAGAAAATTTTAGGTATATAAAATTATTAAGGGCTAAGCCAGTTGCTTCAGAATATAAAAAGTTTGTACTAGCAGCCTGTGCAATATTTTCTTCACCAGCGTTAGGCAATGGATTAGAAGTGCTTTGGAAGGTTGTTGCAATTGAATCTGCTGCACCAGTTCCACTGCTACCAGTGCTGCTCTTTACATGCCATGTAGCGCCTGATCCACTTGTGCCTACCGCACCAAAGGTAAGTCCTGTGGGATCAGTATTAGAAACATCATCGCTTGGCGTGGAAAATATTCCACTTACATTTTCAGCGCCACCAGCGAAAACCACTTCACTGTTAGTGTGAATTTGTATCGCACCAACGCAGAGATCATTATTAAAAGTTTGGTGATTTGATTTGCCTTTTGTTGCAAGATAAAAAGTATGAGTAGCATTACTGCCAGAAGTAAACAAAATATCCTTTACGGAATAGTTCTCTGCATTATCGTTAACACTTTGCTGTATATAATGTATCTCTGGAATCATAAACAGCGTGTTTAAGCCACTTATAGTGTGGACATGATCGCTATCAGCGGTTCCAGAGCGACTTATGCCACCGCCACCGGCAGCAGCAATGACACGCCGTCTGGCACTCATAGTGCCTATGTTGCCAACGCCGCCGAGCATTACGACATCTCAGTTACAAAGACTGTGCCAGCCTCTGCGTTTTGAATGGCTGCACACTTCTGGCCGGCAGTAACTTTGAAGTATTCAACTTGATTAGCAGGCATGAATGGCAAGGATGTCGTAGCTGTCGGCGATGCACCAAACGTGATGTGGCAGTCTTTGGTTGCCACAATTCGCACTACAGTAGTCCCAACAGCAAAGGCACTGCTGATTGCGGCACTTGATCCGCTGGTAGTGATGGTCTGTGTTGTACCAGGGGCAAGAGCTTGAATTGGGTGAAAGTTGGTTTGGTCTTTTGCAAGTGATGTAGCCATTTAAAAGCTCCTCAGTCTGCGTCTGCAATGGTTAGTGTACTAGCGGCGACTTGTCGCATGATTTCTTCATAGTGGCGATTGTTGTCGTCTAATGGGACAACCATCTGTTCGCCGTCAATGGTTGCTTTGATAAACTCATGCTGTTTGCCAGTGATGTCGTCGATATATTTGGCGTTGGTAATATTCATAACTACAACTCCGAATCGCAATCTAGTTGATCGTGGAAAGTGGTTCCGCCTGAGCTAGTAGTGCGGTTTCTAGTAAATGCGCCGGCAGTGTCTAATGCAGCAGCGGTTTGATGAGAAGCAATATTAAAAGTCGATATGTTTGTTCTTGTTACCGTCGGTGCTGCTCTTTTTTCTACGGAAAATTTAACGCCAACAGCCTGATCTCTGCCGCCTGCATCTGTTCCGCCTTCAAAATAGGCTCGAACTGATTCAAAGTATCTCTGGCACCTAGCCAACTCATCGCCAAACGAACGATGCTCAAACGGCGTGGCAACCGTACCAACCTCAAGCTGGACGCCTGTTACAGCCCAATCATTTGCAGTGTTGTCAAAGATGTTTACGGCATGACCAAATGCAAATCCAGCATCTGCATAGTTGCCCCATGATGTACTATCTGAGCTTGTAAAGTTTGATCCAGCCGCTAAATGCCAATACACATGAATGCCAGCGCCAGTATCATCAGTAATACCGCCGCCAGCAGTATCACCAGCGAATGTAATTGTTTTAAACTCCCAAGTATCAGCAGAGCTAATTGCATAAGTAGCCGTAATCTGTCTTGCTGTACTATCTGGTTTATAAAGATTTACACCATAAGTGCCTGTTTTGTTGCTTTTAACATAAAAAGACAATGTCAGAGATTTTGCACCGGAGCTTCCATTTTGAATATGCTGTAGATTTTGCGCTTCAATTACCTGTGATACATTTGCAAATTCATCTGCCGCTAATGCGGTTTCGATAGTTGTGCAATCAATGCGATATGACTTAGAAAAGCCAGTTGGCGCAAGGCTTGATTGAGCTTGCGTGATAGCGGCGTTATCAAAATTGGTCATGCTTAGAGTAAAACGATCTACGCTTTTATAACCAGTAGCAGTGCTGGTTGTGCCGCGTTGAGCAACTTTCATTGCGCCATTAATAATTAGATTGCGGTTCCCGTATGGCTCTGCAAAAGAAAGTACGCCACTGCCGTTTGTAATTAACGTCTGACCACTATCACCATCACCATTAGGCAAGGTGAAGGTTGTAGTCGTAGTAACTGCTGAAGGCGCTTGGAGCTTGATAGAGTTGCTGTCATCGTCATCATCAAGCTGAAGTACATCTGCAACTACATTGGTGCTTTTGACGTTACCAGAACCATCAAACGATAAGTTGGTGCCGCTGAAAAATTCAGTACGAGCATTTGCAAGAGTAGAGCCACCAACAACAGGTGTCATAGCAGAGCTAATAGGAGTTACATCAGCCGTGCCTGCTGTCGCTATGAAATCTCCGCTTGAATTAAAAGCTAGATATTTGCTTGCACGATCTACAGAGTTTGGAATTGTTGTAGATGCTGTGTCAGTTTCCGGCAAAACAACAGCACGGTCGAAAACCTCTTGTTGCTGTTGCGCAATCATGGTCAAACGATCAAGCGCATCCTCGTGACTATCGGCAGGGAAAGGGTCATTAGCCACATAATCGGTAGCTTGTGTGAGAGTTAAACTTCTCTTGATAACAACAGTTTCGCCTGATGTCGGAATATTGCCGCTGGTAAACACGACGTTGCCACCCGACGCACTGCCAACACCTGTGACAGTATAATGCGTTGTCTTAGTTTTGGTAGTTTCAGCACCAGTTGAGTTGGTGCGAATGATGACGACCAAATCATCGTCTGCAAAGATTCTGAAGGCATAGGCAAAGGTGTCGAGAGAACCATCGCCCGAATGCGAACTTTTTGTGGTGGTGCTGCTAACCGTCATGTCTTTGCTCCTTGAGGTATTTATACCTTATTTCGGCCCTAGCGTACATACTGCGATGGCGGGAAGTAAAACTCCTGCCCTGTGTCCTTTTTCATGCGACGTTCCATGCGCTTGAAATAGCCTGGGTTTGCAAACTCTGTAAGCTCGTACATGAACAGGTAGTCTATAGCTAGTTTTGCATAGAACAGGTTTGCACCAGGAACGTTGCGTGCAGCCAATCTGACGGTTTCTGCCGCTGCATCATCACCGCTTTTAAATTTGCCGTAGATTTTTAGCACATCTGCCGCTGTTCCAAAGGTAGGGCCAGCAAGCGTTTCCAATGGGCCTTGTCCATACCTGTTGAACTCGCCAAAGATAAAGTCACCATATATTCCAGCGCCGCCACCTTGCGTAAACGCACGGAACAAAAGCTCTTTGTTCAGAGTGTAGTCGTCGCTAAAGACCTCCATAGGCTCTTTGCCCTTGAGAATGTCTTTGAGTGATACGGACAGGTAGCCCATCATCGTGGTGCCTACCATCATTTTGGCGATACCATAGTAGCCTGACATGGCCTTTTGCCGGCCCATGCCCTTGGTCACATAAGTAATCGGAAAGCCTTTTAGCTGCATAATCATGCGAATTGCTTCGCCAGCCACCGTGCCGCGCGGCAACCCTTGGTTCATAATTGCACGCTCTCTGGCACCCGGCGTTGGGATCGCCACATCTGCACTGTCTGCGTAATATGCCGCAATCCTACTGCGCAGATCATCACGAAACTGCTGACGCATTTTGTCTGTTACGTCAAGCTGACCTGTACGCTCTGCAATCAGGGGGTCAATCTTTTCAACAGGGATCTCATCAGCAATGTCTGGCACCAAATAGTTGCGTCCATCAACAGCTTTCATATCCATGCCACGGAACAACAACCATTCAGCTTCGTTTATGTTATACAGACTAAGCAGTCTGCGGGTTTCCGCAGGTATCTGATCAAAGGCTTTGCTGGAATAGTTGGCGAGATCAGCCGAAAGCATACGAGCAATCCCGACCTTTTGGGTGCTGTTCCACCACTGCATGCCGTTTAGCTTAAAATATAACTGATGCGCTTTGGATATCATGCCGGGGCCGCTGTCATTAGCGCCAAACCTAGCATGAACGTCAGCCAACTCGTTCTCGACACCCACGCTAAGCAGGTATGCCAGTTCTTTTTGCTCATCACTGTTGAACATACGAAACGTATCACGCAAGGCTACAGCGTAAGAGCCGAATACGTTGCGCTGTGTGTTGGCATTGATGAATGCCGCCTTGGTAGCAATGTCAGAAAATGACGAGATCGTCGCAAACCCCAACTTTGCCATAGATTGCACCATACGAAAGCCAGCGGCGATGCCGGCGTAGGTGACACTAGTGTTTAGAATAGGCTGAGTAGCACCCAAAGCGCGGGTAGTTCCGTCAAGTTCTGCAAACTGATTGCGCAACCTGCCTTCTTTGATGGGCTTTGCCACTCCCTTTGGCTTAATCTCTGACACAATCTTGTCAAACATTGCCTTTGGGTTTGTGCCAAAAGTCTCAAGCAATCCGATAGCCTGTGCATCATGCGAAATGCCTTGATACACGGCCTCTGACAGTTTCATGCGGCTATACTTGTTAGCATACGCCAGTGCAGACTGACCGTTCTTGAAATGGATAATGCGTTGCGCACTAAGACGCTTGGCAAGGTTCATCGGCCCCTTAAACTCTGGTTGCGCACCCCCAACACCACCGACGCCATCAGCTTTCATGTGATTACCGCTAACGAGGTTGTCATACATAGAGCCAAGAAACTCTACCTCTGTCATGTCGTCTGGCTTGTTAGCGAGTGTCCTTTCGATGTCCATATTCTCGGACACGAAAGTAATCCACTCTTGCTTGTCTTCTTCTGTGCCTTTGCCGCGTATCAAAAGAGGATCATGGTGCTGACGAACAACATAGTTCTCAAGCTCACCAATGTTTGCGCCGTTGCGGTTCTTACGGTCAAGCAGCCGCTTTTGCACCTTTTTGATAGCTTCAGCAATCTGCCTTGCCTCTACGCTGCCACTGGTGCCGAGGCCGTCAAACATCTCTTGATAGATCTTTTCGTCAAGCTCGTTAGAGCGGAAGATGTCTAGCAAATCGTTGCGCTTCAACTCGGCTACCAAAGCGCCGCTGTGATCTAGGAAGATAGAACGCTGCTTTGCATCTACGCTGTACAGCCCACGCCTAGCGTCCCCCACCAGTATGGCAGACAAAGCCTTGCCAGGGTCGTTAGGCTCCTGACGCAGCGCAGTCATAACTGTAGCGTAAGCACGAGCATTGATCAGGCGATTGCGCTTCTGTATTGCAGCTTCAATCTTTGCCCTTTGAGCAAGATCTTTCGCTTCTTGGATAAGTTCACCAAGTTCACTGTCGCCGTACACACCGCCACGACGATCAATCTTGTCCTGCATAATCTTTAGGATGGAATCAATCTCATCCTGTGCGACTGCGATATCTTTGTCTTGAGCAATCTTGCGTAGTTCTGCCGCGCAAACCTTGATGCTCATGCCACACCTCTGCCATTTCTGTTGACGCAGACTGCTGCCGTTCTTGCTGCTTCTTCCATATACTCTGATGCACGGCGCATGCCTTCGTCTGCAATCCTTATATCTTCCTCCATATCAGCAGGAATATCTATGTCAGCACGCAACGTCTCAATGTCTTGCTCAAGCAAGGCAATCTCATCAACAGTGTCTTGAAACTCTTGAATGGTGAGATCCATGCCAGCTTCGTCCATCTCATCCAGCTTGGGTTTTTGATCAGCATCGACGCCAAGATTGTAGTTTTGTATCTGCGCCTCATTCTGAGCGTTTAGAGACTCTTGCTGTGTGAGCGGCGAACCCTCTAGTGAAGACGGCTCAACGTCACGCCTAACCTCACCAACACTTGCGTTTTGGTTGTACTCCAGCAACTCGCTATCTGCGATGACACGATCAAGCTCTTCATCCGTCATGCCAGTAGGGTCAATCCCACGACGATTTAGAAAATCTTGCGTGTCTTGCGCTGCGCGGAAAGCATCTACAGCTTCCTGATCTGCCGCAGAATACTGTTTATTGCCGCCCTTATCCTCACGCACCGCGTCAATAAGATCGTTGATGCCGATTTCATCCGGCACACCTTCAATCTCCGGCGGCAGGTATCCCTCCTCACGAGCGGCAGTAAGCATATCGTCTACAGATCTGCCACCCTTTGCGGCGCTTACATAGAATTTGCCAGCCTTCGTCGCAGGTATTACCTCTTTGAGATCAGCGGCACCCTGACTTTCTGGGTCAATACCACCCTTAGCCCTGATAAACTGGATAAGCGTTTTTGGCTCCTCTGCACGCAACCTTGGCGGTCTGGCTTTACCCTTGCGACGAGGCTCTGCCGGCGGCTCCTCTAAGCGAATTACCGACTCCTCAATCATGTCTCCAGTTTCGGGGTCAAACCTACGCTCAACACCCCTCACAGACCGATCTTTCGCCAGCCTTTCGTTTGCCTTAGCGATGATGTCTGCATCTAATGCAGCTTCTTGCTGTTCAACAAGACGACCTGCCGTGATAGGCTGGTCAGTCACTGCTTGCGCTACTGCACGCGCCAAAGCCTCTTGGCTAACTGCGCTTTTTTCGATCCTATCCGAAATCTTGCCAAAGCCGACATGCAAGCCGCCACCCAGAATAGATCCGAAAGTGACATTTAAGAAACTGTCCATCAGGCCGTAGTCAGCATCTTGCTCAAGATACGCCTGACCAATAACAAATGGCTCAATCGCAACCGCGCCTACAGCGCCGTCTATGGCACCCGCCATCAATCTGCTACCACTTTTGCCAAATCTAGCGGCCATCGTAGCCATACGCGCCTGACCAATAGCCGGGATGAAAGCTGATGCCACGTTCAGTGGGTCAAGAACAGAACCCGCCAGCATGGTGCCAAACTGCGCTGCACCGAGGCCAAAGCCTCCGCGTGACCTATTTAAGGTAAACCTAAAGTTAGCGCGACGATCATGGCGTTCTGCAAATAATTTAGCCAAGCCTTCAGTGATGCCGTTCTCATCTACCTCAATGCCTTCACGGTAGTATTGGCTATCACGATACTCGTCAGTAGATAGACGCTTGCCGTTGGCACCTGGGCCTAAATACTGATCAAACGTGCGATTAAGTGCGCTAAGAGGATTATAGTACAGCGTCTCGTCCAGCGTAGCGCCAAGCACATCAAGGGTGCCGGCCTTCGATATATCAAAATAGCTATCAAAAGCACTTTGGTCGTACTGTTGTTCTGGAACGTAGAAGTCTACCACTACTTAAACGCCCTTCTCATAATGCCTTTATCTTGATTTTGTGACCCGCCAAGCAAATTAGTGACGCTTTCAATACTTTTGATAACAGGCACCAAGTCAGACAGTTTAATTGTCACAAACGCCTCAGAAGGCGAGATAGCTGTAGGGCCAGGGTCAATCCGGCGCTTTACCATGTTGCCGGTCTGATCGACTAAGTACACGCTTTTGTGATCGGATGTCGTGACCCAATACGCTCCAGCCAAATCTTCTTTGTACTTTTGTTTTGCATTAATGCTGGGATCGCCAGTTGGAGGAATTTCTGCAAACCCGACGATTTGATCTCTAATTTGATCATCATCCACATAGAATTGCAAAACATCCCCGATCTCTGACGACATGCTCTCTAGTCCTTTTAACATTCTGAATGGCTTGCCATTGACCTCATCGAAAGCAAACTGACTGTTCACAACAGTATTAACGGCCTTTTCGACTGCCGCAGATATGTCTTCTTCACCTGTACTCATGTAGTAAGCAGCAGTGTTTTGGATCATGGTATTCATAGCTGTCACATGCAGCATACGAGAGCCAGTGGCACCGCGAGACACAAAGCTATCAGAGGCACCGCCCACGATGCTGCCGGAATACTCAGCGTTCTGAACCATGACCTCTTGCATGATTTCATTGTACCTAGAGGTGCCGATAGCGGCCTTTAGTTCTTTCACAATGCCGGGACGGTTTGCAGCTTCAATATCAAAGCCACCAGCATTGCCGGGGTTGGCAATAATCCATGTATCGGCCAGCGTCAGGACGCCTTGGTTCATTAGATTGCGCATCACGCGGCCCTCGTTCTCAACGCCAAACGATGTGATGAACGATATGCCAAGCTTAGATTTGTCACTGTAGGATAGGCTAGGATCTTTAAACTGGCCTTGGAAAGCCTCAATCTGAGCGTTAGATGCAACACGGATGTCTACATCGGCAATGCCCATTTTGCGTTGCAAAGCAATAAGTTCCGCAGTGCTGGCCGCTTCCAAGTTTTGATCTGCACGATCTTCTTGAATAAACTTTACAGGGTCGTTCTGAAGCTGCGCCCCCCTTGCACCTACCATAGCCTCGAAATGCTTGCGCTTTGTTTCAATAACACGCACTGCCTCTGGCGTATCAGCGGCACTCATCTCGTCCCTGATTGATCTCCTAACTGCGGCAAGATCGGCAGGACTGCCATACTTTACAGATGAATACAAAACGCCGGCTTGTCTTAGGCCATCCATTGTTTCGTTAAACGCCTGTCGAGGCGCTTCATTTTCTGGGCTGAGTAGCTGCAATCTTGTATTAACGCTATCAATCATACTCTGCGTTGACTCATCAATGACACCGCCACCACTGACTATCTTGGTTTCGATTGCATCAGTGTCTGCCTTGATTTCGGCAGAAAGCTCTGCGTCCATTATTTCAAGACGCCGGTTCACATCGCCAAGCAGTATTTGAGCTACAGTGCGGTCTGTCCCGGAAAATCTGCCAGTTAGCGTCTCTGCTTCACTTTTGAGATCATTGAGATCGTCACGATCCATACCCGCAATTTTAGGGTAAATCTCATCAATCAAATCCTTGTTCGCTTGCGCTTTCAGTGTTTTGTACTGTTGCTCAAACTTACTAGCCACACCTGTAAGGAATTTGTTACCGGCACCAGCGTAGTCGATGACGATGTCGTCTTGCCCATCATCACGCGTAATGTAAATCATTTGAGTGTTATCTTCGCGCAGTTGACTCAAAGCCCTCTCTGCTTCTTCGGCTGACAAATTCGCAGTAAGCAGCGTGCCAAGAATGTTGTCTTGTATGTCTTGCTGTAACTCTGTTTCTCTTGCAGATATGTTAGAGAGAAGGGTTTGCTTACTACTAGCGTTAAGAAGATTATCTTTTTCGATGGCTTCCTTTTGCCTGTTGAGAGAGGAAAAACTGTCTGCATTCGCAGTGCCATTCCCATAAAACCTGCGTAGAGCCTCTTGCTTGAACCCATTTGATGAATAACTAAGCGTTTGGCCGGATGTCCGCGCATCTTTAATGATGCTTTCGCCCTTACTCAAAAATCCAAGAACATCGTCGTATTCACTAGATGTAGAACTATCAATGAGCAAGGTTGATAATATGTCGTCTTTTGACTGCGCACCTTCAATGGTAGCAAGCCGGAACGCTTGTTTCTTGGCATCAGCCACCTTAAAGTTCATCTGCTTTAGAACGGCGTCTTTGATGCTAGTTTTCTGCGAGTCCGTAATGTCCATCGTGTCGATCTTTGTAATGATCGGATTTTGGACAGCGGACACAAGACCTGACACAGCCTTGTCTTGATCAGAAATCTGGTTGTTGAGAGTGTATGTGTCTGATTCCTCGTATGCTTGAGTAACAAACTGGTTAGTCAAAGTTTTAGTTTGCTCGTTCTTACGCTGCATCTGGAAGTCAAACTCCAGCTTGTTGCGTGCGTTCTCAAACTGCGTAGCGTTCTTGGCATAGTCAGTGCCAGCCCTGCCCACAGCCTCGCCAGCACGCACCAGAGCCTGTCCAGGCGCTTCAAAGGCACCAGTAGGCGCTGCGGGGCCAAGACGCCCTGTGGCGAGTTCTACTGCGCTTCCTTGGCCTCGTGCATAAAGCGGGATCTTTGGCATCTCTAACTCGCTAATGTTTTCTGTCTGTACTGTTGTTGCAACTCAAAGAAATCTTGCTGCTGCTGCATACCGGCCATCGAACTAGCGCCATTGAGCAAGCTGACATATGAAGCTGTTCTAAAGCTGGACGCGCGTGCTGCGCCAGTTGCGCGACTCATAGCTGCTTCTGCCATAGCATTAGCTTGTTCAATATCAGATGCGTACTGGATGCGCAGTGCATCACGCTCCATAGCAAAGTAGCTTTCAGCCAACGCCTGATATGGACTGCCTGACATCTCAATACCAGACGCGGCAGTAGCCACAGTCTGTGAAGCGGCCAAACGATCATTTGCACGGCGCAAATTGGCTTCTTGATCATTCTTAGCACGCTGCAACAAAACAGCTTCGTTTTCACGCACCTGTGCGTTGTATTCAGCCGTCTGGCGTGCTGCACGCGCGGATGCCTGGTTGCCCTTGAACCCAAGAAATGCGCTGGCCGCTGAAGCTCCTGCTGCAATCATCATTGGATCTGGCATTACATCACCCTTGCATAACGATAGTAATCTGAGCCATCAGGCCCATATTTTCTCATTATACCCTCATTTTGAAAACCAAGCCATTCTGCGAACCTCTTGGCCTTTGCATCCTTTACTGCGATGCTGGCCTGGATGCGCTGGTACTTATACTCTTCCTGCATGTGATCAAACATATTGACTGTGTGCCGCGCTACAGTTCTGGGCCGCGCAAACGCTTCCTTGCCTAAAAGCAGCCACGCTTCACCTACGCCCTTCCATATGTTGTGTACACCGCCTATGCCAAGCACAACATCTTCCTCAAAAAGTGTGTAGCCTCTAATATCCTTATGCTCAACTAATGCTTGTCGCCCCGCTTCAGAAAGATCGAACATCAATTTAATATGCTGCACATGCTCTCGCGCAAATGGCAAAAATCTAAGCATCAAACGTGTTAGACCTTCTCATGATTGCAAGAATAGTCATGGGCAGTGGCTGAGACTGTTGCACCACCACCCGCGCATCATTATCGTAACCTGATGGAAACGAAATCTCTTTGTCGCCTGTAAACATAGGCACGGCCGTATCCATTGCCATGCTACTATCACGAAACGGTATCCGATCAAGACTGCTGGTGTCGGGCCCGACCTCTGCACCTACGCTATTTAAAAAACGTGCAGTCACGCCATGAATGCGCTTTATCTTGCCCTGTGAAATGCCGTCGTCGGCACCCGCTTCCAAACGCAGCGTTTCAACAAATGAGTTGTAGTTATATCCTACATGCACCTTACCAGCGGAACGCTCTAGGGTGATCTTCCCCCCAGAAACAGTTTTGTCTGGATGTGTCGAGCCGTCTGCTAAAATTTGCACAGTTTCGCCTTCCAGATGGTTTAGACCTGTAATGCTAGTTGTGTCAGAGCCTGTATAAGTCAGCCCACTATCAACAAAAAACGCATCCTCAATATCAGACCCAAAATCAATCGGCTTGAGATAGCAAATGTGGCGCACGGTAGAACTGTTGATTGTTCTCTTCACAGATACATACACCTGATCTTCTGCACCGCTGGGGATAGCTGTGATGCTCTCTACCACGCCACTATCGCCTAATGGGTGCTGGTGCCAGCCTACAGCGCCATTAGCGCGGTCATAGGTCAGGCCCACAAGGGTGCCGTCACTGTGGACAAACCAAAGGATAAGTTCTGGCTCTTGCTGCCAAACCATATCTGTAAGGCCACCATTAGCCACATGCTCGGCTAAAATGGTCAGATCCACGCCGAGCAAACCGTCTGTATCCAAATCGAACGTAATCTCTTTAACACGCTCACTGCCCTTCTGGATTAGGATGGTACTGTTCCCAGCACGCAAGGGCCGCACATCAGACGAGCCAAAAGTGGTTTCACGCAAGACGTTGACGTTTGTAGGAGTAACGGGTTGCGCCCCTGTGCCACCTGACAGCGTAAACTCAGAGCTGGTGGTCAAAATTTGCAGGAATCGCCCAGGAAGCAAATGCTTGATGACGTTGACGCGATCTGACGCAATAGTGATGTTGATTGCGTCGTCATCGGCAGTGCCTGGTGTGTGGTTCTCAAAGTCAGCACTTTTGGAGCCAAAGATAGTCTGTGGCTGGCCTGTAGTGCCAGCAAAGTACAGACGCTCTTCATAGAATGCTACAGCCTTGGGAAACTTTTGATCTCCCCCAAAAGCACCCAAAGACCAACGAGTTGTCGGCGTGCCACTGCCAACAACACTAGCCGGCAAAACTCCAGTTGAATTTTTGAAAGTGGCTGTGACTTGTGTCGCGCTAGTAAAGCCTGTGATTTCTAAAAAACCAGAGCCGCTATGCTGAAATTCCCAAGTGATAGCACCGTATGTTTCAGAGCCAGAAAGATGAACCGGCGGTGTAGCCCCAGAAGTATCTGAGCCACTATCTGTTTTTTTATAAACATTATCGCCAAACCGAACTAAATCATTTTGCGCATAACTGGTGCTTGCCGTCCATGCATCGTGTTGAACCTCAATAACCTCACGCAATCTAACCAAACGTCCCACATCAGCAGATGCAAATACACTCGCAGATGCCGTTAAAGTGATCCCACTACCAGTGTTAGCTGACGCATAGATAGTGGTTGTCGTCGTGTTTTCGTCTAGATATGGGCCGTCGATGAAATCTATATCTGCCAGCGTAAAGCTAGTTGCTGTTGTGCGCGTCAGCTTGGCCGGCTCATGGTCTTTGTGAGCAATAAACAACACATCCGCAGACTGCACATGGTTCAACTCAAAGATTTCTGTGACTGAATAGGTGGTAGTTACTTCAACAATTTTACCTACAGTGCCACCGCTGCTATATGTATCAAAGCCTGTGCCGTCGATACCAGACAACTCAAACGTGTTGGTGGTCTTGTTAGCCACCGTAAACTCACGATTGTTTAGCTGCGTCATGCCAGTGACACTGCCAATAAACACTCTGTCACCGTTGCTTAGACCATGTGATGCCGCTGTTACGACCACAGGATTGGCCTTGGTCGCCGCTGTGATTGCCGTAGTAGCTTCTGTGAGGATGCCGCCATCTTTGTAAAAACGAATGTAGTTGGCACCAAACTCAAGCACATACGCTTGCTCGTCACTGAACTCAAAGTTGATTAGCCTGATTTTGCCGCCATCTTTTGAGGCACCCGCGTAATACGAACCAGGGCGGCGTGTGATGCCACCCTGCGGAAAACTTACCATGTTGGTTAGTTCTTTTGCCGCCTCGTTGTATTTCTGTAGATCAATTCGACCTTCTAGGCGGGGCGAAAACTCTCCAGCGCGAAAGTTAGTTATAATAGTGGAAACACGCGCCATGTTAGAGCCTTACATCTATGAACTCGTCAGCTTCAATTCTCTCTGGGTAACCTTCCACGGCGTCCATGCCACGCGCTTCATTGAGACGTTGCTGGTATAATTGAAATGTAACTTGAGCAACACTATTGCTGCCAGTAATCGCATACGCAGTTTCACTGGCTAATCTATGCGCTATGACGCTTGAACAAAGACTATCCAAAGTCTCTGTATCAGTGACCCTAGATATGTAAATGATGCTGCATGAGCTTTCATTGGAAAGCACTTTGCGACCTTCAATTTTAAACATTTTATTACTGTTATAAGCCGCCACCTCATTGTTTACCTCTGCATTCCAAAAGGAAATGACACGCAAACAGAAAGGATCAGTTGGCAACGCATATTGATGTGTAAATCCAAAAGATGGCGCAACAGCATCTTGTGCAAGGGTTGCCCTTGTAATAGCACAATTCCAATTGTGGGAGCGTAGGACAGTATCTCTTACTGTATCAAAGCGCCTGTTACACAGCCGCGCTTCTTTTGAGTTTTCGGTGAGTGATGTAATGGTTGCTGCACCCAGCAAATCCATAGCTTCGTTACAGATATCAACGACAGACGGCATCGCACACCTCTCAATGAAAAGAAGGGGCGGCGCACCGCCCCCTCAATGTTAGTTCACAACGTAGTGAATGATGAACGACATATCGCCGCCAGTTCCACCAGTTGCATTGAAGGTTGCCGCTACATAGTAGTAACCGCCTGGGTCAGACGATGCCCCTGCGTTTTCCCAAAGCTGTGCGCCGATAGTATTAATATCAGCAGCTTCGGTGCGCAGATCTGCAACCGCCGTTGTACCGTCAGCAACAGAGGTGGCGTAGAAATCTTCATCTACGACAGTTCCGTCAGTCTGATACAGGCCCACGTTGAAGGTACAGCTTCCACCAAGGCCATCGGCTGCAACTTGCAGTGCAGTGATAGACGCATTGGAAGGCAGCGGTGCCAGCATTACGATATCATCGTCAGTGCTGTCACCAGCCGCCAAGGCGATTGTACCCTGTGCAACGCGCAGTACACCGTGAAGCTCATGTGCGTCACTGGATACCTGCGGGGATGCTTCAAAGTTAGCAACCAGAGTCGAGTTTTTCGTCGTCATAGCTTACCTCTCCTCTTAGTCAGGGGTTTCATCACAGAAGATCTGAACAACTTTGTCCTCTTCCATGCGCACCGATCCGATGCTCATGCAATAGTAGACCTGAGTTGCATATCCCTTGTCGGCGCGTTCATCAATGCGTGCGCTGATGTCTTTGCCGATGCCGAGAGTCAGACCGTCCTCTGCCCAAGCGAAACACTTACGAATATCGTTAGAGTCCACGGACAGACGGTTGGACATGATGAATTGGAAGCCCATAAAGGTATCCAGTTCACCTTGGACGAGAGCCTTCACAGTGTTGAAGTCACTGCTGGTGACAGTAGTGTCGCCAAGTAGGTCTTCAATCTGCTTTGGGCCTACCGCGATATAACGCGGGATTGACGGATCAACATCGTTGAGATCCATCTTGCGCTTTGCTTCACGCAACTTGGCAAGAGTCAGTCCATCGTTAGACGAGGACGAACCTACCGAGTTTGCTGTTGCGTCAAGGTCTGCGCTACCAGAACCAGTTTCGCCAGTGTTGGCGGTGCCGGTTGCGGCAGTAATGATGACATCATCCATAGCACGACCCATTGCTGCGGCAGCAGCACGTGCATAGGAAGAAGTCGGGTCAATGAGCATACGCACCTTGTCCTGGTCGTCTACGAGATCTGCGTACTCATAGTCCGCAAGGCTCAGACGACGCCGATCATGGGGTGTGTCCATCTGGGGGGTATCGGCATGGCGGCTGGTGCGCAAGGCAGCAGTAGCCGAACCGATCTGGTCGATAAAGGCATTTTTACCAACAACATTCTCAACGCGAACCGCATCACGCAGACGAGAACCCATCTGCTGTGAAAGCATCTGCACGTTTGCAGAATACTGTTGCACAAATGCCGTAGTGACTTGTGTAGACATTAGCCTACCTCCTAACTACAGTTACATTTTGGCGATTTGCGGTGTGCTACCCTTGCGGACACTCCTGGCCTTTTTGGCCGGCGTCGGGCCTCCGTCTTTCCGGCTGTCAGCAGGACGACTTTCATCGCTACCCTGCACCACCCAATCATAGTACATCTGTGCCATGTGGGCTGGATTCATGATATCACGTTGAGTGCCAAACTCAATGGCTATCCTAAGACACTCTAAACGCAGTTCAATTCGCTCCTCATACGTCATGGATCATGCTCATCAGTTCTTGAACATGATTGATAGCATTTTGCCGCGCCGTTACATTCTTGCTGTCCCAATACGCATGGGTTTTATCGTTCATGATTGCGTCGATCTCAGCCTGCGCTTGCTTGGGTGTCATGCTGTAATTTGCAGACGCGCCGTCGATGCTGTCCTCGCTAGTCACGGTAGACTTGAAGTCTGCCATAGCTGCGAAAGCCTTGATGAAAGCGGGGTGATTGCCAACCAAGGTGCCATCTGATAACTGCATATCAAGGATACCATCACCAGCAAACTCACGCGCTGCACCCGATGCAGCATTCAGCTTGGCATCGTAGTTATTGCCCCACTCACGGCGCAGTTCCGCTTCAGTATTAGATGCCTGATCTGCCACCATCTGCTGCATTTGTTCCGCAGAGTTTGACACAGTAGAGCGATAATACTCTAACACACCCTGCGCCTGATCCGGCGTGAGTCGTAATTTGTGAGCAATATCAGCGTATTGACTTGCAACATCTTCTGTAATTACGTTGCCGTCTGCCTTGATCTCGTAACCATCTGGTGCCTCTGGGCGACCAAGTCGGCCATAGATGTTGTCGAGATCTTCGTCTGTTGGGTTGATGGGCAACGGTATCTTCTCCGAGCCAATCAATCTTTGTGCGTTTACGAATGAACGCGCTAGGTTTTCAACATCTTTGATAGGCGCAAAACTGGGATGTTCGCGGATGTCCTCCGGTATCATGGTCAAGAAGTCTTTACCAGACCCGCCTTGCGCTACCTCTGCCGGTGTTTCAATCGGCGCAGCATCAGGCTGGGCTACCTGTTCAGCCACTTGTTCTGACATTTAGTCCTCACTCATCATGTTGTGGATATGAAGGATTACTGCACGTTTTCCTTCCTCAAACGCTGTGGCATTTGCATCTCCCGCCACATAGCTTGAAGCACGCCAGTTACAGCGTGCCTCAAGATCTCGTAGTACCTGTTCGCCAGCGTGATCGCTAAAGACGCCCTTGTACATCTCTCGCAGCTTCTTAACTTCCACTGCCATCGCCTACCATCCTTACTGCTTGTGCAGCTTGTGCAGCCGTATAAACGTCTTCTGTGTCCTGTTGGCGCTGCATCTGTTCTGCCTGTGCCGCAGCACGCTCTTGGCGCTGCTGATCCACCTGTGCCTGTGGCAACAGTACATCTTTCGGCACACCCAGAGAGTCCACGATATGATTGACCAGCCCATCTGGGTTGAGGTGGTCGCCAACTGGCAGCGATTGTGCAAGAGGCAGAAGTATCTCCAGAGCCTTCATCGTGCCATTCAGACTGCTGGACTTCTGTGCGCGTGCCAGTGGCGATACATATTCGATGTCTACATCTTTGCCTTGCAGTATCTCTGGCGGCACTGCAAGCATGTCGTTGCGCAACATTAACGCAAACACACGGTCAATCATGGGACGCAACATCTCATTCATCAAACGCCCCAGAACCGGCCCTATAACGCGCATACGCTCTTCCTGACGCTGCACTACCTCAGTAGCCGTCATGTTAGGCGTTTGTGCAGATAATAACTGGTCTACATAGAACGCAGAGCGAATAGCGCCACGGCGCTGTTCTTCCATCTGCAAACCAATAGGAATGTTTGCGCCAGTGTTAAGTGGCGTAATCGTATCCCTTGTGCCACTCCTAAAGAAGTTGAGGCCACCTGGCTGCGTGCGGATGGGCAGAAGGAACCCGTCATCAGGAACAAGTAGTGGAGGGTCTATTTGTTTCTGGGCAGCTTGGATGATGGTTTTTGACATCAAGTTAAGCATCTTAACGTCAGGCAACGCCACCATCGCAGGTGACCGTCCCATTACTTCACCAGTTGCCTTGAGGAAGCGCGGGACAATGTACGGAAACTCTTGGAAGCCGCTGATCGCTAACGGCATTTTCGTTTCCATACAAATATAAACTGACGCAAACGGCATGTTCTTGTTGTCGCGCTTCGTGGGATCACGATCATCGCGCGGCAGAACAGCGTGCAGCAGCGTTACCTCTTCATCAGGCTTCTTTTCAAATGTGCGCTGGATAAACTTGCCTACGTTCTCCAGCCCAAAGCGTTGCACAGCTTGCCGTGCAGGAATCTTGTACTTACGGAACACAGTATCGACCAAGCCAAACTGGTCTTCCGCAACGTAAAACTCCGAGATGTGGCGCGTGCTAAAACGCAAACTTTCGCCATCCATCTCAACAAACATACAGCCAGTGCCAAAGACAACGAGATCCACATACAGTTCGTGTACCTCAGTCTCAAAATTTGAATGATTAAACGCTCTAATCATGCGCTTGCTGCTGTCTTCCAGCCAGCGTTGCACCAGATCATCACGCCCAACTTCAGGATCTTTCATTGCAAGATGGAACCAAGGCGTAGCACCGCTGGTCAACATGCCATGCAATGAAGCGGAAAGAAGGTCTACAGCCTGTAATGCCGTGCCATCAAAGATATTTTCTGTACGTTTTTCGCCACGACTACGCTTGCGCACAATGTCGGCTTTGCGTGGCAACATGAAGTCTGACAGTTCTTGATAGTGCGTGTTCCAATTATCACGGCTAGTTTCAAGAGCGTCAAAACGCGCGACGAGTTCTTTGATGGGGTCCATATCAGCCACCTAGCCTAGTAGTGTCGGGGTTTGTCCTGTCGCCGTTTCTTCCCCCAAAGCACCAGCAACTATGGTAGCGCCACGCCCCTTACGCTTGCCTGTGGCTTGACGTAGGGACTCAGAAGCCAATGCCTCTGCACGCGCAAAGTCAGTCTGTGCCGGCGGCTCTGGCGGCGGTGGTGGCGGTGGCATGGTAACTCTAGGGGTGAACATAGACATCAGCTACTCCTGTTAATTAGTGCGCAACAAAACGCCATAACCTTCTTCAACGTCTCCTGCGCCACCTAAACGTGTTCCACGCGTTCTACGCCGATTTCTACCCGCTGGTTCCGGCTTACCCATCAGCGTCGTGTCATCAGGCACGATTTCCGGTGTGACTTCTGGTGTAACTTCTGGGGTTACATCATCTCTATCTGACTGCATTCCTGTCCTTGAGGGGTCAAACTCTGGACGCCCAGAATAAACTCTGCCGCCAAAAAGGCCACGCGACATAACTCCAACAACTTGTCCACGCTCATCGCGAACTGGCTCCGCAGTGGTGGATTGTCCTCGTAAAATGTTTGCCTGCCTCTTAATAGAAGCCTGCCCTATGGCATCTAATGCCATGCCGGTGAAGCCTGGTATGCGTGTTTTCTGTGCTTCTCGCGCCTCAAGCTCTTGCGCAGCCTCAATGTTTCTGCGAAATGCGCGTTGCGTATCTCCTATGGATGCGCCACCCATTGCACGACGTTGCTCTTGTAAACGAAAATCTTGTGCGCGTGCGCCAC